>WLWD01005984.1_pt1 | contig 131927 bp, 86 predicted proteins | sample 6712731 | NCBI WGS metagenome assembly WLWD01 (sample SAMN12718690, study PRJNA576275) | sponge metagenome | isolation source: marine sponge | host: Mycale hentscheli | place: New Zealand: South Island, Marlborough, Capsize Point | collected 2014-11-01 | reverse complement strand
CATCCAGCACATAGACTCCAAGTATGAGGAGTATCTGAATGAAGAATCCCGAGTGCTCCGTGGAGTGCTGGAAGACAGACGCATCCACTGTTGTCTCTACTTCATTGCCCCCACTGGACATGGGTAGGTGTGAGGGGTGTGGTCTAGAGCTCTTACTTCTTAAGCATCTTGACATATCATGCAACTTTCCAGTCATCCCTGATGTGTGTGTGTGTGTGTAGATTGAAGGAAATAGATATTGCCTCTATGAAAGAACTGCATGAGAAGGTAAGAATTGGCTGATTAGGCTTCTGTGGTAGTATTGATGCCTGTGTGTGTGTGTGTGTGTGTGTGTGTAGGTGAACATGATCCCAGTGATAGCTAAAGCAGACACTCTCACACCAGAAGAATGTGCCCAGTTTAAGAACGCGTAAGTCCCGCCCACTTCAAACATGAATATTTATATTTGGCGTGTACAATAAAATGTGGTCTTCCAGTTATTATTGTCTTCACTTCTCTATCCCTCTCTCCCTCTCTATCCCTTCTTTCTGCCTTGTGGTCATTATGTTGAGTTGTTTTGGCCTCTACACCTTGTTCTCTCATTGAAGAAGGATGAGGTGCCAAGTCTTAACAACTCCATTAAACTATGCTAACTCCACACCTTTAATGTACCTGTGCGTGTGCGTGCGTAGGAGGCCATTCCTTTGGCTATGGTTGGTAGCAATACTGTAGTGGAATCCAATCAGAAGAAGGTGCGTGGGCAGCTGTATCCATGGGGCGTGGCTGAAGTGGACAACATCGAACATTGTGACTTTACCACACTCAGAAACATGCTAGTCAGGTAAGATATCTGGTAGGTGTGCCTTGGTAGGTGGGTGTGGTCAGATGGAAGAAGCCTGGGCATTGCATAAGCCTGACCTGTGGGCTTAAAGAGATGAGATGGAACAGACAAAAACTCGCATGAGAAATACAATTCTGACTTGCATGTGAAAAGGCTGAAAAAGAAATTGTGAAGTGATGAATTATGTGTGACCTTACTGGTCCATACTTCTGAAAGTAGTGGGTGTGTCAGATTGAAGACGTGCTGGTTCAAACTATTGGACCAAGTGGTCAGTTTTACTTGCAATAAACACAGTAAAAAGGTAGAAGGTAGCTTTTGTGGCTTCCCCCCAGTTTTTTCTGGTACTACAAGCAGCAAGCATCAAATCTTAAATCAGCTACAGTATAGCTAATAACAACTAAAAAGTGACCAAAGTAGCTAGCTACTGCCTACCACTACATAATGACTGCCAAGCTATCTTAAAAATTAGAACCAACATTCCAGCAGATTTATTCAGCATATTTTCTGGGGGCTGCATCTATGATGCTGAGGCTTCTCTTTACTTTCATTTTCAATCAATACTTTCTTTCAAAACTGGTCATTAAAAAATTTATAGCTCCTAAGTTAAACTCAAATAGCTACTATACAAATAGCGCACACCATAAATTACTATCTCACTAGTTCACCACTTAATCACTAGCACTAACAAAACCTAATAAATTACCCCATCCAATGTCTCTCTTAGTCTTGGGGGGTTCCATCTAGCCAGACCTTCACCTTCAGCCTCCTACAACACACACCACCACGCACAAAACACGCGAAAACTGGAGAATTTATACCGCGCATGACGGCCAAATATCGGTAAAGGGTCTTCACTAGCTGCTGTGGAGAAGGGCGTGGTTGCACTAAGAGGATTAGAAGAAACGCTGCAAGCTTTCATGAGACATTGGAGGAAAACCACTCACAGGGGAGCATCATATACACAATTTTTTTCCTTTGGCTCTTGGGGTGATTCATACAGGTGTGTGTGTGTGTGTGTGTGTGTGTGTGAGGGGAGGGGGTTGAGGTGGGAGGGGTTGAGGTGGGAGGGGGGGATATTGTAGAGTCAATTTAGCCAAATGAGTATATTGAAGTCAGACAGATGAAGACATGACCAACTATGGACCTCAACTATGTAGAAAAGAAGTATTTGACATTATTTTACTAACAGTACAGTTTTTTCTTATAATGTTTTTTTTTTAATTTTATGTTTAGTCAGGGAAAAAGTATGGAAGGGGAATGAAGTTTAGGGTGGAAGTGGGGGAGGCAATCCCAGCATTCCCATAGTATCTATGAAACCCTGCCCCTATACTGGGAAATGTGTGATAGAATTAGAACATAGTGCTGTAGTGATTCAAATCCCCTCCTCTCTCTTCCCCCCAATCATGTCCACTGCTTACTTGCAGGCTTGTAGAACTTGGTAGCAACCACTGAGTAGTGGCTGTGAACTTAAGCAGAGAAGGTGGCTAATAATTAAGATAGTGGGAAGGGTTGAAAGAATTGCATCTATAACTAATTTTTGGGCTAGTAAGTGGTAGAGATAATATTACCAACAGGATAAGGAAAATGTTTTGAATGCTTACACTGGGTCTTCATAGATAATTGGAATTCTAAAGATGCAGCAATAATGTGCTTTTAGCCAATTACCCAAGTGTGCTAGTTTAATGTTCACTTAGATTTTAATCACGGAGCATCCTGGTAAAGGACTAGCTAATTACATTCATTTTGAATTGGAATTGTGTACTATGTACCTCCAGACCCCTTCCAAGCATAGCAGTGGGTAAAGAGTTTGTCTATGTAAGCTAAAACCTTTGATATGGCCGCACAAAGTTACTAGTTTCTCTGGCAACAGCTAGATCAGATGTAACATTAGCATAGCTATTTGAAGCACATGAGCATAAACTGATATCACCTTGACCCAACAGCAGCTCCACTGTGAATGGCTTTTGTCCATCTATTGCGCATGTGTAATAAATTCAAAATGCAATATATTTTTTTGTTCTGTCAATTTTGGTTCAGGAGAAGGCTGGGTCAGTGGCTTGGAAATATATGAATGGGAAACTAGTGCTAGTTATATCATGCATTGAACCCACTTACTTGTGTGTTTGTGTATGTGTGTGTGCATGCATGCGTGTGTGTGTGTGTACGTGTATGCATGCATGTATGCGTGCACACGTGTATGCATGCGTGCGTGTATGTATGTGTATAGTGGTTGAGTCCTTGGCTCAGGGCCTAAGGTCTCAGAGTGCAAGCCCCACTCTGGCAATTTTCCATCTAGTTTTCCATCTGCCTCCCACCAGTCTACCCAGATACGATTAGGTACCTGGCATTTGCTGGGGTGCAAATTCAAGGCTTTTTCTCATGAAACAGCAATGGTCCAGGTGGGACTTGGGTGCCCACACCACTTGCTGTAAGGAAAGGCCTATTCTCCTGCAAGTTCCTCACCCAGCTCCAGGAGCTTTGCTTGCATGGCTCACAGTGCCTGCTAGTGCACAGGCATCCTGGCTCTGCCAGGTGTGCGTGACCACCTAGCTAGCAGCAGCTAAAGAATTTGCATTTTTGTATTTGCATGTGTGTGTGTGTGTGTGTGTGTTCTTGGATGGACACTAATTGGTGGAGTTGAGGAACTATGAGCACGTGTTGGAAGGCCGTACTATACTAGATGTTTGAACACTGACAACTCAACAAAAAGCAAAAATTTTAACATAGGAGCTGCTAACTAGTTCAAAATTTAAGATTAAGTTATGCAATTTAATTTAAATAATACTTGGCTTAGTTATGCCAGACTTCTTAGACATCTATGCGTATATTTGCTGGATTCTTGGCTTCAGCACTTTTTTTTTTATTAAAAGTCAATTTTTGGTGGAAAAAAGCATTAATATGGCATCAATTTTTTGTAATGAAACTTTAACAAATGTATAATCAGAATATGTACCAAATTAGAAAGATTCACTTAATATTTGCTCTTTTTATGGCTTAAACACTCTTAAAATTACTATGAACTCTAACTTCAGGCCCCTCTTACCACAAAAGTAACTACATAACCACAAAAATATTTTGTGGGAAGGTTGATATGATATTAATATGCAAGTATTCCAAATTTCAAGCATTCATACACACTTAAACATTATAGTAGATTAAGTAACTATTCCCAAAGTCGCCACTTTAAGCTGGAAACACTGTACTGTTATCTCACTCTCTCTAAAGACCAATGTAAATTCTACAGTAAATATTCTTGGATTGACTTTTATTTCTGCCAATTTATTGAGAAGTAAATTGATATGACAAAAACTTCACAAGTAAGCTTTTTTTATTATCTTCGGTCTGCTCAAGTGAGACTACAACCAAGTATGTAGTATTTTCTAACTAAATCATGTGTAAATTCATCCAATAAGTAAAAAGTGCTTAGCTACATAGAAATAGTAAACATTTTGACATAGCTAACTACAAATACATGAAAAATATGGGACATTTTTTTAATAATAATACCATATTTATTGTCACTGTTGTCTGACTAATCTTTTCAGTTCTATCTAAAACATATAGTTTCAACATTAGCACTCATGTAGACTTGTCATTATTTATATTAATTTTGCTTTCAACCAGCTCATAATGAGATTCTCCCACAGAAACTTGTTCATAGGCAGCACATTCCTCCATGGGCACATCTAAAGACCTGTACATTATTAACATAAATCTTATATGCATGCATGGTAGGTTATACTGTCTTACTTTACGTTTGTATTTTGATGTTTCTTGTTATAATAGATGATTATTACAACAGTCGTCAAAATAAAAGTATATACTAAAACTGTTGAGATTACTGACACAATACATGTTGTGATAATATCTACAGAAATAGAAACATACTACTTAAAAACAATTTGGGCAACAGCCATCTTATTCTACTGAATTGGTCAATTTAATGAATCGTAGCTATAATTTTCCTAGATTAGTAGATAACTGATGTTTCATATTAAAATAATTTTTAAAGCTTCAGACTTTAAAGAGGTGAAATATTATGATTTATTTGCAGTTAAATTACCTGTTTCACTAAAAGTTCTATTAAATTTAGTGGATGATGTACAAGAATAGACTGTTTCTACTAATTTTGAGGTTGTAGCAGATGATATATTATAAGATAATTCTACAGGTTTAGAGGTTCCTCTATGTCCTATTAATTCCATTCCATCTTCAATCACACTGGCTGCCACTTCAAATATGTAGAGAGTATCTTCAATCAAATTGTCTATAAACACTGAATTCTGTGAAAATGGAACTGATGTCACCATTTCAGTTGGATTAAGTCTGCAAGTTTGTCGATAATAAATTTTAAATTCTTTAGCATCAGTAAATCCTGTTTTATTCCAAGAAACTCTAACTGAAGAAAGTGATGCTATTTGAGCCATTATATTAAGAACTATTCCTAATGCATATATGTTGAAAAATTACGGATACATCTCAATAACAACACTTTATTTATGCCTCACCTGGTCGTTGTAAAGTACTGATGCTTGTAATGTGTGTCAGTGAACCTTGACCTCCACCAGTTGTGGCAGAGACTGTTATATTGTGTACTGTCATGTTAGGAGTGAGGTTAGAAATAGAGAATATTAAATCTGTAGTAGAGTGATTTTCTCTTGTTCCATTCACTGAGTATTGGATGTTGTAATGTGTTAGGATTCCATTCAGAGATTCTGGTGCACTCCAAGTCAAGATGATACTGAAATATCTGGCTTCAACAACTATATTTCTAACACTAGTGGGTTCTGCAAAATAAATACAAATTATAGCAAATTCAATATTGTTTTCAATAAAGTTACATATAATTTATCCCTATAGTTGCAAGGAATAGTAGTAGCTAAAATATAATTCGAAATATCTAATAATGAGAACGACAAAAAAAATTTACCCACGGGAAAATTAACTGCACCACAACGTGAATTTTTCAATATCTTATAAAAAGAAAAAATTGCTAATTAATTATAAAATAATATTGAAATAGAGAATAACTCGTTGTCAACGTGGACATACGTAGCTGAGTTGTGTTAAGTGTAATGACATTTCACAAGAGAGGAGGGTTAAATGTGGAAAGGAAATTGAAATTATAATTGTTTGTATTAATGTGTTTAGTAAAATGATGTTATAAAAAGATCAATAATTGATGTAGTTAAAAAGACAGTAGAGCTAAATTTATTGTCATTATACACCATTAAGAATGAGTTAAGATACTTACTGTCTTCTGCAGTACGTATCCATCTACTGGCTGTAGAGAAAGGTCCAGTATTGACACTGTTGACTCCAGCTACAGTGAAGGTGTACTGAGTGAAGGGCTTGAGGCCAGTAATTAGATGAATGGTTGCACTAGACTGTGTATTGATTGTTATGTTTCTATTAGTTCCTTCTCCATACCGAATTATATAACTTGTGATGACTCCATTCCTGTCTAAACAATATATCTCTGTCCATGACAGAATAATGTAAGTAGACTTTACTACTCTTGCAGTAGGTACTCGAGGATTACTTGTAGGAGCTATAATTTAAAAAATTTATTTGATCAAAATATTAGTTAAAAGCTGCAGACCTGTTATATTAAAGTCACCTGTTTCATTTGTAGCTAGTGTGGTAGTTCCAGTACTAGTTAAAATAATATGAACATTACTTCGTCCAGTAACTGTAGCAGAGTACCAAATTCCAGCCTCCAGACCACCAACAGTTACTGAGCTACTGGTAGCAGATTCTGTCCTGGAAGGGACTCCATTACAAGTAGTACTAGTCAATGTAACTGTATACAAGTCTACTGGTAAACTGCTGGTTGGCTGAGAGAAATATAGAGTAGCTGATGTAGCAGTTACTGATGAAATGTTAATTATAGTGAATAGAACATCATCTACAATAACATTTTAGTAGATAAATATTAATATTTATATAGTTAAAATACATAGCTTGTAGCATAAACTAAAGTGTTTTTATAATCATAAATATGAGGTTAGTGTGGATATATGATTTTTGTTAAAATCACAAAATCCAATATGAAATGGTTTATGTATTGTAGTTATACTATAATTTAAAAGCATTTTAGCAATACACAAAATTGTGAATCCAATCATATAATCTAGTGTTAAAAGATGAATAATCTCTTTCACTTCATAATTATACTAAAATAAATTACATAAGTACAAGTTTTGAAGTGATCTAGGAATTACATTCATAATCCATGACTACAGCCTTGTAGAGGCTTTTAGGCAGAAAAATGTGAAATTCAATCATCAAAGTTATTTTTAATTTGCTTCTTGGATTTGAATTGAAAGTTAAACTTTAATCTTCATTGTAAATTAATTTTATTAAATAATAATACCTTGCAGTGGATAAAGAATGTATTCGATTATAATAACAGTTTTTGCTTATGCTGACCCCTCTCTTTTATTTAACAGATGCACTAAATGCAAGCTCTGGCTATTAAACACTGATATTTGACTTATTTGAATTGTATTTGAATACCTACCAATCTGGATGAATATCCAGATAATGGATACCATCTGTTTCAGCTCTAATGCATATAAAGTAACACAACGTGTAAAATGTAAATAAGTGATATCCTTACCTCTCACAGTCAGAGCTTCAGACACAGTTGGTATGCTCAGATATGTGCCAGTAGTAGCTCTCACATGAACAGTGACAGTTGATCCATTCTTAAGGGGGGGGGGGGGGGGGGGGGGGAGAGTTTTTTTTTGACTAATTCAGATAAAAGATTCTTAACAAATTATTGAGACAAGCTAAACTGTTTTGTTTGTAAGCCGGTATCTTATCTTGTGGTTTTCTTAGTGGAACTAAAAATTATGTGGTAAACAGTAAACATGACAAAAAAATTGTATATTGAACTATCATTGTAACAACATCAAGAAGTTTTATATTGGTCACTAATTGAAATAGCTCATGTAATTTTATTTACTTTTTCAGTACACAAGTTGTTGTTGTTTTTGGGTTTTTTTATATAGCTAATGTACATAAAAGCTAAGGAAAGATCTGTGTTGCAAGGTCGTGTAATAAAATAACTTGTACAAAAGCTTTTTTAACGAACTGCAATAGTAGCTCAATCTAGTTTGCCTGAAGCGCTTGTGCAATGTTCAGTAGCATAAGTCAAACTTGTCTGTAGAAGGCTAACTTAAACGTGAAAGTTGCGTATAAAAGGGCATAGCCGGGGCTATATGTCGCGATAAGTGAAAATGGCGGCTGACAGTCTTTGTCACCGACTTCCCGAGACCATTTTAGTAGCTTTACAGCAACTTGGAAACAATGTCACGTATAAGTCATGAGCATCTTAACAAAACAAACAATAAACAATCAAGGGGAAAAAACATATGGTGGGCTCTAAATAGAGAATGAAGAAAATTACTGTTTGCCATTGCAGCTAAATTCAACTGCAAAAGATACACAGCATGCTGTCAGAGTTCTGCAAGATACTATACTGGGGGTCCATCTGCAATCAAGAAATACTTTGGTTCGTACACATAGCATTGATAGGTGGACTCGAGTATTACTCGCAAAAATGATTACATATAGCTGTTTTTTTTTAGTTAGGACACTCGTTGTAAACATGGTGTGGATCGACTAGAAAGGATAGTGAGCTATAATGGAGGGTTCCCTTTGTACGGCTACTTTTTTGTATTTGAATAGAAGGAGCTAGAGGTCAAAGGGCATGCCGGGGATTCTTCCTTTTATATCCAGACCTCCGGAAGGAGTACAGAATGTGGTAAACGAGGCCACAGATTTCGCATACGGAGAATAGCATTGAATTATTAATGCGACCTCTACGTTTAAGCTGAAATATATTATGTTCATGTATTATCAGTGGGCTCAAGACAAGCAGTGTCATCAATTGTAAACACTCAAAATCTTTGCATTCAGCAGTTAATATTGCTATATATATAATATATACATAGATATTTTATGAATTATTAACTATGAAACACAAATTTGTCAAAAAAAAATTGGGCAATATATTAAGCAAATATAAGATGTCGTTGGGAAATTTTAAAACAACATTAGCTATGTGATGAGCAATGGTGTGTTTATATCTGTACTTAGTTTGGAACCACTAGAAAACCAGTACTTGCCGGAAAGTTGCTCTGTAGATGGTTATAAGTCTTAAATTTTAATTTATTTATTGAATTATGGATGAACTGAAAATTGGCAAAAGAGTTATTGCCACCTGAAAACAAAAGTGATAGCTAGCTAACTTGGGGTTTTTTAAGCGGATATTTAATGAGCAAAAAAAAAAGGGATCAGATTAATTAATGAATCAGTAATGAATAAAACTAGCAGACTACCCTCTCAGCTCATGGATATAATTAAATTAGCTAGTTAACATTTTACCAAATATATATTTTTTAGTCTAGCCTTAAATTGTTGTTATGAGTAAGTTCATACCTAGCATAATCAACGATGGTCTGGCTACTCGAGACTAAATAATGGTCAGCAATCTCCAATATCAGAGCAGAACGAACAGACAGACTACTACGGTATACAGTTTGCTCATTAATTATTCATGAGTTACAACTTTTGTTTATATCACCAACTACACTTATTTTTATGTAACTAAACTTAAAACAATGAAAGTTTGCTGTTAAAAGTTCCTATTTCTTTAGTAGTCAGTTCTTCATAGCGAATAGGCAGCCCAAGATCGACCTCCTGCAAATATAACATTTTCGGCGTCAAATTACAGCATGGTCGTCAACAACTCTGCCGTATAGGCTGCACTATCTAATTGTAGGAACATCATTGCAGGGCCAGTCAAAAAGTTTTCGTGAAGAAAGCTGACGGTTGTCGAGAAAATCTCAGTTTTGTCTCCCAGATCAAGATAAAATGGCGTCTCTAAGGCACAAAATCGTGAATATCTGGAGATCCATAGCCCATTGAGCCAAAATCGCTGTGACTGGTCCTCGAGTAACCTAAAGTAGCCAGGGGAGCTGTCACACTAAAGCTAGGAGTGATGATGAAGCCAAGATTTGACGCCGAAAATCTGCCGAAAATTTGCCTCAGGGGGTCCTCGGTCAAGCCTTGCTGGCTGCTCATTGAAAAGCAAGAGCTAGCTAATAAAGAAACTTGAACACATTATAATTTCATGTTTGGAGCATAGTTCATAAAAATAAGTGTAGTGGATGATACAAACAAAAACAGTAACTCGAACGCGGAGCGAACACAAAAATACGGAGGGTCAAAGTACAAAATGACATACATACGTCCAAACATATATATAAATAAATAAACTAGTGGTGTGCTTGAGCACAAATGGCGAGCGAGCTTTAAACTACACTGTTGTTACTCAAACTACTAAAATAAAGTTGAGTTGCTAAATTACGCATATACGGTAAAGGGGATTCAATGCCATAGTAACCACTCCCCTCAACTGTTTGAATTGAAAAAGAAGCAACAAAATCAAGTCACGTTATTTAAAATTTTCTTTGTGATATTCTTAATAGTAGTTGTAACGCACAATACTTTCACACAACTGAACATACATACGCAAGACTTACCTTCGTGGTTCGTCTAGTGGACAATGAATTGTCAAGTAAATGCTGTTGAGTAGTGCTATAACTGTGACAAATAGTGTATTAACTTACCACCGCCACTAACTCGAATAGAAATGGAGCTCCCAGCACCCGCAAAACAATTCAAAGCGGTAAACAATTCAATTTCTAAGGTGATACGGGTAATGGTCGCTAAACCAGAGGATTCTGTTTAGTGAAGTTTGGGACGGGGTCGAACGCCGAGCGAACACAAAAATACGGAGGGTCAAAGTACAAAATGACATACATACGTCCAAACATATATATAAATAAATAAATAAACAAACATCCCCGATTTTTTCATTTTTACCCCTGTAAGTGTCTCGCTCGCTACGCTCGCTCGCCAATTATTAGAGTAGAGAATAAGCAAACTTTTTACATACAAACTCAGCCTTGTAAATAACCTTGCATATCCCATAATTGCAGTGAGTTCAATCTCGATTACTCCATTCAACTCAGAAGTGGTAGCTGGAGAGTCACTTGCTTTAACATGTACTGCTACTACAACTGGTGGAGGTGGTACGCCATCATTTACTTGGACTGGTCAAGTATCTCGTGGTCCATTACAAGGCCAGGCTGTTCAAGGAAGTCCAAACACATTCACAGACATGCTGGCACTAGAGAGAGTGAGCCAGCACAATCCATCTGTACAGTGTATGGCTTCAATTAGCAGTTCTACTCTAACTACTTCAGTCGCTTTATCAGTATCAGGTAATTATAGTATATATGAGTGAAGATGTAATCATAATATACAATGTTACACAGTTCCCCCAACTTCAGCCAGCATTACAGAGAGTAGAGTGCCAACAGTTTCATTCAATTACATACTCACTTGTAATGTGAATATTCCATCAACATTAATGATACTCTCATATTCATGGATGGAGGGAAATATTCTATTGGTGGGACAGTATACTAATCAGTTAGACTTGAGTCCACTGCAATTATCTCAGAATACAACACAATATACCTGTCATTATACCGCTTCATCTATATATCTTGTGAATTCTGTTATGGGAATGAGCAATCCACATGAAGTACTGATAATAGGTAAGTATCACAGAACTATATAGTAAATCTGAATATACCAACAAAACTGCACACTAATGTACATCTAAACATATATGCAGTTAGTTAATATGCTAAAACACATTTTTGTACACAAACTTTAGTCTTTAAATAAGTATCCATTAGTTAATGTAATGGAATATCTTTGAAATCAATAATTGCATTTAAAATACAATATTTTGCAACAGAAATAAATAGAACGGTTTAGAAGGGTTAAAACAAAAGAAGCATACTGATGAATAGAAACAAATACTGCAATTCTTTTACAGTTTCAGTCACCTCTGTCACTATAACTCCACCCAACCCTAGTGGAGTAGCTGGTATAGATGATGTTACTCTGGCCTGTACTGGAACTCTATCAGGACCTGCTATCGCTAGAGTTGAATGGACAGGACAAACGATGCATACTCCATCATTGGCTACAGCTCCAGCCACTACAATTAGGAACTCATTGACACTAACTAGACTGAGACAATCCTATGCTGGAACTTATACATGTACTGTAACTATTGGAGCATCTACTATGACTAGATCTGTATCACTAGTAGTATCAAGTAAGTATATAAGCATTATTATTGTACAAAATCATTGCACAAATACATACCTAGCTCCTCTTATACCCGTCTCTATAATGGAGAGTCAGCCACCTGTTGCTCTTCGTGACTACACCCTCACCTGTGTAGCCACACCTCCTTTTTCATTAGAAGTGAATTCACCATCGTATCAGTGGAGAAGAGAAGGACACTTTTTACAAAATATGAATGATAGAGTATTGAATCTGAGTCCCTTGCCACTGACTGAAAATGAGGCACTTTACACTTGCCAGTTCACAGCCTCTTCCATATATGTCAACATTGTGAATGTCACTAGTCCTACACATACAATATCAGCTACAAGTAAGTAATCAATGTAGTGTATTACAAATATTGGTACGTACTATTACTAACACATTATGGACTGCATATATTAAAAATGATTCAATTCACATCATTAAGTATGATAAACTTCTGCAGTGTAATAGTACTAGTAATATTGAAAATTTTCAGTTTTATAACCTAAAATTCTAATGTAAGCCAACTTGCTTTATCTTTCTCAACCGGCATGTTAGGATAATGTTATTTTTTCCTTGTTCATTGACATTTTCTTCAAACTATAAGTGACTATGTCACTTGATTTAGAGTATAAATTATTAGAATATGTATAGATTTTAGATTCTTATGAAATAATGCGGAAGTTTATCTGCAAAAAGTGTAAAAAAAAATATGTTTAATACGTAGCATACAAAATTTATTAAATTGTCATTATAGGATAAAATAATATATTTGATAATGTATAGCAATTATTAATATTTCATTGTACAGTTGCACCACTCAGTGCCCCAACAAATATACAGGGACTAATTCAACCAAATTCAATACTGCTCTCATGGACACAATCAGAACTGGATGTAGTAGACAATTATATTATAAGTTACACAAGAGTTGCAGGATGCCCCAGTGCTCCTACTCGAAATACCACCATTCAAGGATCATTTAGAAGTTTTACCCAGTCTGGCTTAGAAGAAAACACAACATATACTTTTTTCCTAGTCGCTATAAATGTAGTTAATAATTTAACAGCAAATAAAACTTTCACTATGCCAACAGCTGGTATGTATTATTACTAAAATTATGTGTTTCTTTTGTCAACCATAAAAGTAATTAAATTGAGGTGTTACTGTGTTTCAAAACTGAAGCCATGTTTACTAGTTATAAGCAGAGTCTCATTTTCAATTTAAATGCTATATTTGTAATCTATAATATGTATATTTCTTCAAAGTTTGACGTATTTAGTAGCCTATCAACATATAAGATGAAACACAACCACTTATAATGAAACTAATTCCCACTTGTATATTGCTAAAAATGCATCGCCAAAGGGAAAAAATGTGATTTAATGTCAGTTAGCTGATGTTATAAAGTGATTGTAATCACTCTTAACACATATTTACCCTTTCTTTAAAAATTCAAAAAAAATTGTAAATATCTAAAAACTAGCATTTACTCGTTCAGTGTAAAATACCGTTGCTTTTCATTTACTAAATTGGTTATACTAGAGAAGTTCTAATCAATTATCATTCTGTTCCAAATTGACGTAAATATTTAATGTGTTGTGTTTTTATTTTGTGTTGTGACATCTTCCATTATTGCTATCGTTCAAGCTCCAAGTGGCAGTGTTCAAGGATTAATATCTGAACAAGTCAACTTTACTAGTATCGTACTATCCTGGCAGCCTTTGGAATGTCTAGAGCAAAACTCTCCTATTACAAATTATAGTATACAATACAGTGAAAATGGATATACTTCAGGACCAATATCAACAACTGGTACATCATTTGTGGCAGCTTCGTTATTCCCCAGTACTTTATATACATTTGAAGTATTTGCAGTGAATCAACATGGTAAGGGACCTTCAGCAAATTATACACTTTACACCAAAACACCAAAAGGTATGTTCATTATAGTCTATTTATTTAATTTCTTTCAAAGTTACATTTTGCATGTTTATTTAGATTTTCTGCTATTCAAAGGACTTTCCTATTCTAATAACAGTATAATAGCAATAAATGACATCGGACTAGATAGTGATGCCTTATTCTGCTTCACGAATGTTAGTGATTGCTGTAGAACGGAAGACAACTCCATGATTGGTGATCGAAGTTGGTATGATCCAAAAGGAAATATCATCAGTTCAAATGCTACCTCCAGAGGACCTCAATGTATAATACTTCAGCATACTAAACTGGATATTATAAGTGGAATATACAAATGTCAAATACACAATGAGATGAACTATGTAGGGCTCTATCCCAGCACTGAAGGTATTTGCTACAAAACTACAAATTATTTCTTAATGATAATATAGCTACAATAGTTCATCCTGTGATGCCCTATATTTAGTATAAAAAAACACTACTATTTATATCAAACTATTTTAATAACAATAGCTTCAGATTAAAAAAAGATAATACTGTTTACACAGTTAACAAGCAGTAGTAAACTGAATAGATCATTATTAAAGTAACTAAATATTTTTTCTATGATTTCTCAGGAATTATTATGGTACATTTAATTTCATACAACACTACAACTGGTGTTGTAACTTGTATATCTACTGGAGGTCCTGTCGCTAATCTAACTTGGAATAAAAGTGGAGGTTCTTACTCACAGAGTAAAATAATAGTGGATACAGTCAGTGCCACTTACCACAATCTTCTATACATATCTAGTAATATACTATCAGATTATACTGGGATCTTCACCTGCACTGTTAGTAATATCAGAGGCAATGCATTTCAAACAGCCAAATTTAAATGTAAGCATTATGTCTATTCATGTTTTCATTATCAATTGCTCATTATTACTTTCAGCCGTTGGATTGGTAGGTAACAAATCTGTTTATAAAGTGGGATCGACAGCAAGTGTTATATGTTACACAAACTTAACAGTAGTCTCTATGAGATGGTTGATATTGACTTCAAAGGTTTTATTTTCAATTAATCAGATACGGGATAATGAGTTGCAACTTAAAGTAACCAGTGGAATTTCTAGCGACACTCATGGCACCAAGTTCACTTGTGAAGTTATCAATCAATTACCAATTGGAAGTACAGGGACAAGTACTGCTGTCTTTATTATTAAAACACATCATTCAGGTATGTCTATTGTAATTAATATACACACTTTGGTACCAAGAAAACATTTATGATTTACATATGCTACCAATGCATTTCTCAGGTCTTAATATAATTTATTTGTTTGACTATCCAGATTTATAGCCTAACCTTAGTACATACTTGTAGAGTACTAATATTTTAAGCATGAAAGACAGGGTATAACACATAATGTTGTGTTTCTATTAAACTTAGTGTAATTTTATTGACATCAGACATAAATCGTTGATAAATTATTAAATCTAAATATAATGCACTAAACCCAGCTTTAATTTAATTTAATTGTGTAAGGCACCATCATTGTAATGCAAACAATATTTCCTAATAATTATTGCTTAGTTTATTATTAACTTATTTGTTACACACATGATGTAATTTTATTTATATAATCACTAAAATAAACACATTCATTTTTTCAAATTAAATACATATTTGAACTTTCTTCATGTAATAGATGAGACGACCACGATGCCATCAGCAACTATTATTTCAGCAGTCATTTGTGCAGTCTTCACTATTATAACTTTTTCCTCTTGTACAATCATTTTAATTGTATACAAGATTAAAAGATATAGGTTAGACATTATTATTATAGAAAATGAAGTTAGGCATATTATATGTATCTATAATTTAAAACTATTCTATTTATTATGTAGGAGAAGTTCTGGCAAACCAAATGGTTTAGTTATGGATATTACTACTTCAAGCAGTGACTATGAAGAGATCCACAGCATTAAAAGTGAAAAGAAATTACAGAATCGTGACTCCAAAAACATCTATGAAGAAATTACTTTGGGTAATCTTGAGGCTTATAAAAAATGTACTTCATCAGATGACTCTGAAATTTACATATAATTATGTATACTGAAACATGACAATGACTAGTTATCTGTTTGAAAGCACTTAGCTTTAATTACACCATTTTAAGTCCTGAATTATAGAGGAGTGTGATTCAATATCATTATTGTCACATGTTATTGTCATACAATGTTCATGTGGTCTATAAACTTACTGATTCATTGCTAGTGTAAAAATATTTTTGTAGTGTAAGCTGAATTTAACTGAAGGATGACAAATATAGCTAGTCTAAATAACACACAGGTTAACACTCTGGAACTGATTGAATAACTTTGTAGCCAAATGTATACAATGCACCTAAAGTTTTTGCCACTACTGTACTTTATTTTGATAATCTCTGACTAGCTCGAGTAAAGTTATTACTGACTTATAGTCAGTAGCAATACAGCTGTTCAAAACATACCTTACTAGTGTGTGTATTCTCTAGTCAAATGTCTTCAGTGATAATGATTAAGCAACAATCTATAAAATGGGTACCAGCCTCTGCCTGACTGAACTTCAGTTGATTATTCAACAAGCAAACAAATCAAACGTTTGACATGTTTACTGTCTATACAATCAACAAGACACAGCAAGCAAAATCTGCTGTAATAATTCTTTCACAACTGAATGATATGATAAAGTAGCTAAACTTGTATATAGGCACTGGATCTCCTCTTAAATTCTTGACAAGTGACTTTTAGCTATTATAACATATTTTTACTGCTGCTTTCGAGTATAAATTGTATTTCTCTAATAAGATAAATACCTGTGATATACATTATCTATGCCTAGTACAGTCCCCTTTGTAAATGCTCAGATCCAAGTCATTGTAATAATGTAACACTAAAATCACAGCCCATGACAACCAGGCACCTCATCAACAACTACCCCTTACCTTTTCTTTTGACGGAGAGCTCTGGGGAGTTGCCAAGCCATGACATCGAATGAAGTTAGAAATTCCTTCTGTCATATTACTAAGGCAACACACTGTGTTGAAACCATTTCAGGATACTGCACCCACACAATGAAGAATTTGGATAATTAGACCCCCTCCACCCCAACCCACACCTGTCCCTTTTCTATTTGCTTCTACCCATCTGAAGTTTTAACTTAAGCGTGATGCTAAGCACTAAATATCTTTCAAATAGACAGGTGAAAACTACAAGGAGTCTTTTCCAGTGTTCCAATTAACTTGCTACTGAGGTGTAATTAACTTTATATATAATAAGGATAAAGATCATATACATGGGTGAGCTAGCTCACAATTTGTGCTGAAGTGCACCAGTAGTTGGATTTAACTAGTTATCACATGACAACCACATGATGCTTATGGTGATTAAAACTAACTGTAGGAAGTATTTTTTTACTGGGTGTGGTTTAGATCCAAGTGCTGTGGGGTCCCACTATTCTAAATCATCTTCCTACAGTCCTCACCACCTATTTTATTTCAAAGGAGCTTTTTTTTTTTAATCTCAGAATAACACTTAAAGTTCACTATTGTGGCAGATTGTCAACATGACAGGTTTACCAAATCTCATTCCTGATGAATAATTCAAATCATATCAACCTGAACCCTAGCTGAACCCTAGCTGAACCCTAGCTAAACAATCAACCCTTCCATCCCCCACAATCCTGTGAGAAACAATAAATTGAAAGGAGAATACATAGTATAGCTTATTGAGGTATGAAAAATATAGCATACAGTCAGAAAATACAAATCCCAATCATTTTGTTAATCGTCAACAGCAGTCATGGCAGGTTTTGATTTTAAGCCTTTAGATTGAGTGTGACATATACATTATGACTCTACTTTTCCATGGTCACAACCTGTCACTGACCCATTTAACATGGGTATTATTTTTATCTATAAGTGACAAAATTAAAGCATAACCATTATAGCTGATTTACAAAAAACAAAAAGATTTCATGATCTGCCAACTTTACATTACTACAACTACATCAAGTAAGACATTTAAACAAAAATTTGCCACTTCAACAACATTTTTGTCGCTTAGTGGTAATGTAGCTTTCTTCCAGCCAAAAATTAGCACAATGATCTGTTTGTTCCTTCTTGATTTGACTAGAGAGTCTGCTTGTATTTTTCTCAGAATGAGCAGACCTCTGCCATTATAGTCTATAAATTATATGGCTACATTAAATAGCTATGTTAATATAAATTTACTCCAACCATTTGATATAGTCTACTAGGAGCAATTTACAAGTGTATAAAATTATTGCTTAATTCAACTACCTAAGTTCAGCATTGTTTTCTCCATAATTATAATTAATTAGCACACATACCAAATGCATCATGAGGTCAACACTCTTGCAACTGATGACAGAACAATAAAATGACAGCTAATGTCTCTATTGAATGATACTACAAATACACTCTTTAAAATCAAACTGAAGATATTGCATATGAAATGTCATGATATGCTAACAGTTGAGAATTAGCTACTACTATTATAATATAAAAGCTAGCAAGCTGATTTTCTAATTAAAAATCTATACAGGAAATTTGAAATGTTAGTTCACGCTATGTATCACTCAATAAGAATTACTATTGGCCGAGGGATATGATAGAATCCCACAGAATTTAGAAGATGTCCACTCCTTCCGAAGAATGCTATAATATCTTCTATATAACGATATTGCTTTGGATTGTCAGTACCATATGGACCCCACGTCCTGATTTCATCATTGCCACCAATACAGAATGTCAATGATTGAACCACGCCGTTGTTCATCCCAACACCCACCGTAAATATCCTTTCCTCATCTGTCAATTCAATACGATCAACAGTACTTGTATCTTCACTGCCATGTATACTGCTTATCATTTGAGATTCATCTGCCAACACATATTCTGCTCTCAAGTAATCTATTTTGTCACTGTGACCAATCCAGAGAGATTTAATTCTCTTAATGGAGAATTTGTCATTGTAAAGGAAGTCATCAAATAGGATACCACCAACACCACCAAAGTAATCACTTCTATACAAACTAGGATTAAATGTTAGCTCTGATGTTTCGAATTGAAGACTTGGAAGAGAAGCAGATCCTGAATTAGCTGTGACAAGAGCTCTGACTTTATAAATTGTAGCAGGCTTGGCCTTAGAAATAAATGCATTCAATACAAATTCTGCACTAGTTTCAGGAACATTTTTAACAAGTACTTGATGTTCATTGATTAGCATAGCTACAGTAATAGTCTGCAGCTGTAACGACAGGGCTCCATTGGAGTACCACTGTTTCATTATTAATGCAATCAATGGAATGGCTTGGTGAACTGACAGGTCCTGGTGAATCGATACGACTTAAAGTCATTCTGTCACTTTGAGCTGGAGAGGTAATAACCCGGGATCTCATACTCCCAGCTGCTAATAAAGGTCCCGCCACCCAATGACTGCAGTTTTGCTCTGATACTGCTGCCTCCACTGAGTAAGTTAATAAAAGAATTTATGTTCACATCTCCTTGTAACTCTTGAAGAAAGTCACCAGAAGTTGGAGCTTTTAATTAAGTTTGAGCATGTCGCTCACCTTGTGGTCCAATGATGTTGACGCCAAATGCGGTTGTATTTTGTGTGGGTGAAAATTTTGCTATAATTTGATTGGAAGTATTAGAAAATTTCAGAGAATTACCAGTTGGAGGCAAACAAACTTGTAGCCTTTATTGAGCTTCAGCGGGAAGCAATGAATCCATTGCTGAGTTTCCAATTGCTACAGAAAAAACTTGAACCTTGTATGCTATTTGGGGATTAGTCACTTCTGGCATGTCACTTTTAGGGATGGAGTAGCCAACAGTGTCTCGATCTTCTTCATTTACTGGAACATTTACAAGTTTAGAGAACATTACTGAGTTGTTGTTGGCAACTATTAGTACTCCATACTTATTGGTATTTTGGGTCAACTCCCATGAAACTTTTAACTTTTGGCTTTCAGTGATGAAATTGAATGAAACTAAAGAAGGAGGTCTTAAACTTTGAACAACCTGTTTCTTAAAAACACTGCTAATGGTTTTATTGTTGTTGTCATGAGTACAGACCTGAAAGCTAAATTCCACACATCGTCCACCATTATTGTAGCTGCTGTATGATATCTTGAAAAGGAATAGAATAAGATGTGGGCCAATCTTGTCTTGCTCTTTATGTAGTTTAACGTAGTTAACGAAGATGTAGCCCACGCATCACACGCGCCCAGGTAAAGGTCGGCAGAGGATCTGTGAGTACGGTGACCATGCGCTAAGCGGTCACACGTGAAGCAATGGCACCCGCACAAGTATATTAGTCCTGATAGCTAGCAGCTGCTGATAGCCACTGTTCTCAGTGCTGGTTGCCCTAGCCTAGCAGCTACCTGATACCGCTAGTCTGCTGACACTGGGGGGGGGGGGCCCTGAAGGTCCCATGAGTTTACAACTTGCAATTCTCATCAGGTAAAATAGTATGCCCCGGAATGGCTGATCCACCGCTGGCACTATTAGCTCTCTAAGGATGGCTGCTCATCAGTGGTGGTATTATTTGAATAGTAAGGGGCTGTAGATATATTGTACTCTAAATAATTAGTTTTCTGTAGGTCAGGTTGGATATATGGGATCTAAACCACCAGTCAGTGGTGAATGGCCTTCATTGATACTTACAGATGCAATCAGCAGAAAACAGGAATTCTATGGCTCGACAATCAGTTGCCTTGCTTAGCTAGTGCAGTTGGGTTAAGAGTTGGACTCTAGTCCTGATGCTGTTTCTCTACCCACAGTCACAACCCCTAGATCACAAGGGCACGCTGAACCCTCGCTATGGTCAGGCGTAGGCCTTCATTACATGTGTGGGATGTGTTGCCGGCTCCCACTCTCTGCTTTATAACCTTCATTCAAAAAAAAAAAATATGATCATATTGTCCAGTGCATGTTAGTAACTATCTGCAGTATGTGGCCAGACCCTCTCACGGTATTGCTAAGGTTGGCTCTGTCAAAGTGAGCGGTATTCTCGAAGCAGAAACTCCTGAATCAGTCAGGTGCATGCTGTAATTGATATTTATGCTGACATGAGAGTGTTACATGAGAAGAGGTGGAACAAATAGGGGTTACATAATGAATGAGATTAGAGAATGAACTGTAGTGCTGGATGCAGTGTCTTAGGACTCGTAAGCTACACTATACTATTGTCAGTGTGGCGTTATAATATAGAACTTGGGTAGTAGGTTCTAGTAATTAGGGTTAGATCTCCACCTAGTAGAGGTGTGACGGTCCGTCGGGGCCCCCTTAAAAGCGTCTATGCAGGGCACGCTGCGCTTCACTCTATTGGTACTGGACTTATTCTCACACTATTACACTCACTGCCTGTCTATTCTCACACGATCAGGCTCTCTGCCTGTCTATTCTTGCACTATCAGGCTCTCTGCCTGTCTATTCTTGCACTATCAAGCTCTCTGCCTGTCTATTCTCACATGATCAGGCTCTCTGCCTGTCTATTCTTGCACTATCAGGCTCTCTGCCTGTCTATTCTCACATGATCAGGCTCTCTGCCTGTCTATTCTTGCGCTATCAGGCTCACGGCCGTCTATTCTCTCACTGTCAGGCTCACTGCCTGTCTAGTCTTTCTCTATCAGGCTCATATTCTCTCACTATCAGGCTTACTGCATGTCTACATACTCTCACTCGCAGGCTTGCTGCCTATCTATTCTGTCACTCTTGTTCTTATCCATTCTCACATTCAGACTGGCTGCCTATCTAGTGGCACTTTGTCATGCTTTATTCGTGCACTCTCAAACTCGCTGCCATCTGTTCTTGCACTATCAGACTTGCCTACCTAATCTCGCACTTAGGCCCAGGGCCTATATATTCTTGCATGCACTATCGGGCTTGCTCACCTGCGTATTCTCAAGCTCACTGCCTATGTATTCTCAAGCTCACTGCCTATGTATTCTCAAGCTCACTGCCTATCTACTCACAAGCTCACTGCTTATGTATTCTCAGGCTCACTGCTCATGTATTCTTAGGCTCACTGCCCATGTATTCTTAGGCTCACTGCATATCTAGTCAGAGGCTCACTGCCTAGGTATTCTCAGGCTTGCTGCCTATCTACTCACAAGCTCACTGCCTATGTATTCTCAGGCTCACTGCCCATGTATTCTTAGGCTCACTGCATATCTAGTCAGAGGCTCACTGCATATCTAGTCAGAGGCTCACTGCCTAGGTATTCTCAGGCTCGCTGCCTATCTATTCTCAGGCTTACGGCCTATCTAGTCACAGGCTCCTGCCTATGTATTCTCAGGCTCGCTGCCTATCGGTTCTCAGGCTCACTGGCTATATATTCTCAGGCTCACTGCCTATGTATTCTCAGGTCGCTGCCTATCTGTTCTCAGGCTCACTGCCTATGTATTCTCAGGCTCACTGCCTAGCTCACTGCCTATGTATTCTCGGGCTCACTGCCTATGTATTCTGGGGCTCGCGGCCTAGGTATTCTTAGGCTCACTGCCTAGGTATTCTCAGGCTCACTGCCTACGTATCCTCAGGCTCACTGCCTATGTATTGTCAGGCTCACTGCCTATGTATTCTCAGGCTCACTGCCTACGTATTCTCAGGCTTGCTGCCTATGTATTCTCAGTCTCACTGCCTATGTATTCTCAGGCTTGCTGCCTATCTAGTCACAAGCTCACTGCCTATGTATTCTCAGGCTCGCTGCCTATCTATTCTCAGACTCACTGCCTATCTATTCTCAGGCTCACTGCCTATGTACTCTCAGGCTTGCTGCCTACGTATTCTTAGGCTCACTGCATATCTATTCTAAGGCTTACGGCCTATCTAGTCACAGGCTCACTGCCTATGTATTCTCAGGCTCACTGCCTATGTATTCTTAGGCTCACTGCCTAGGTATTCTCAGGCTCGCTGCCTATCTATTCTCAGACTCACTGCCTATCTATTCTCAGGCTCACTGCCTATGTACTCTCAGGCTTGCTGCCTACGTATTCTAAGGCTCACTGCCTATGTATTCTCAGACTCACTGCCTATCTATTCTCAGGCTCACTGCCTATGTATTCTCAGGCTTGCTGCCTATCTACTCACAAGCTCTCTGCCTATGTATTCTCAGGCTCACGGCCCATGTATTCTTAGGATCACTGCATATCTAGTCTGCGGCTCACTGCCTATGTATTCTCAGGCTCGCTGCCTAGCCATTCTCAGGCTCACTGCCTATGTATCCTCAGGCTCACTGCCTATGTATTCTCAGGCTCGCTGCCTATCTATTCTCAGGCTCACTGCCTATATATTCTCAGGTTCACTGCCTGTGTATTATCAGGCTCGCTGCCTATCTGTCCTCAGGAACACTGCCTATATAGTCTCAGGCTTGCTGCCTATATATTCTCAGGCTCGCTGCCTATCCTTTCTCAGGCTTGCAGCCTATGTATTCGTGGGCTCACTGCCTATGTATCCTCAGGCTTGCTGCCTATGTATTCTAAGGCTTAGGCCTATCTAGTCACAGGCTCACTGCCCATGTATTCCCGGGCTCGCTGCCTATCTATTCTCAGGCTCGCTGCCTATATATTCTCAGGCTCGCTGCCTATCTATTCTAAGGCTTACGGCCTATCCAGTCACAGGCTCACTGCCCATGTATTCTCAGGCTTGCTGCCTATATACTCTCAGGCTCGCTGCCTATCTATTCTCTGGCTCGCTGCCTATCTATTCTCAGGCTCGCTGCCTATCTATTCTAAGGCTTACGGCCTATCTAGTCACAGGCTCACTGCCCATGTATTCTGGGGCTCGCTGCCTATATATTCTCAGGCTTGCTGCCTATGTATTCTGGGGCTCGCTGCCTAGGTATTCTCAGGCTCACTGCCTATCTATTCTCAGGCTCACTGCCTATGTGTTCTGGGGCTCGCTGCCTATATATTCTCAGGCTCGCTGCCTATCTATTCTCAGGCTCACTGCCTATGTATTCTGGGGCTCGCTGCCTATCTATTCTCAAGCTCACTGCCTATGTATTCTGGGGCTCGCTGCCTAGGTATTCTCAGGCTCACTGCCTAGGTATTGTCAGGCTCACTGCCTATGTTTTCTCAGACTCACTGCCTATGTATTGTCAGGCTCACTGGCTATGTATTCTCAGGCTCACTGCCTATGTATTCTCAGGCTCACTGCCTATGTATTGTCAGGCTCACTGCCTATCTATTCTCAGGCTCACTGCCTATGTAATGTCAGGCTCACTGCCTAGGTATTCTCAGGCTCACTGCCTAGGTATTCTCAGGCTCACTGCCTATGTATTCTCAGGCTCGCTGCCTATTTGTTCTGAGGCTCTCGTATGCATCTACACGGCGCTCACTCAATTACCCCATTACGCAATCAGGACATGCTCCTTCTCACTTGTGTCTGTTGCTGCCTCCACCAGGCACACCCACTGTTATTACTAAGACACGGTCACTTGACTGAATAGCTAATGCCGGCTTGGGGAGGGTTGAACAGTAGTACTAGGATACAGGAGTAAGTCTTGGAGTCACACGCCACTTGACTATGGCAAGAGTGGTGTAGAGAGTAGTGATGGTACTGTTAGCACGTAAGGTTAGATTCTCCACCCAATAGGGGTGTGGCGGTCAGACAGATCGGTATGGGGTCCGTCACGTATAAACCACTACTGTCTCCTTCACCCGACGGCCACTACCCTGGTTGTGTTCCTAGAGTCTACTTAGACTTCAGTGTGCTGTGAAAGCAGGTGAGTTGGGAGTATACAGTACTCACCAGTGCTGGTTTACTGAAGCTGTGCCCATTCGGGTTACCCGAGACAGACATGGTGGCTGGAGTCATCCAGGTACCAGGCGCTGATCACAACTCCAAGGTCGGTGGCACCACTCCCTTCTCTAAGGAACCAATACGTAGTCACTGGATGGCCACATCACAAAGCCAGTGAGAGGGAGAAGGTTGGGGGTCATGGGTAGTTCAGCATTACTCTTGTCATAACGCTCAGTTCTCACTGTGTATGCTTGTCTGTACTTACTTTCACAGGTAAACAGCCTACTACCATTGGTAAGAGAGCTGTCAACCCCCTTTCCTAACCTATTACTTATAGCCTTGGGGGTGTAGGCCGCCTCCTGCGGCCCTTTGGGGGACTCTGGCGATGCAGGGCAATTAATGCTAATTGCCACTGACCTGCCGAGTCTCTCACCCCCAAGGCCACACAGGGGGGTGGGTCCAAGGTCATACCGCTGCCTCACGCAAGGAGCATGCGCACACATGACTGCGGGCTCACATCAGCTCAGACTGCCAATCTGTAGTTTAGGAGGATGACAGCAGGTAACCATACCAATAAGGCGAATTGTAGTTAAGCTAATATTATTAGACAGGATAATGGAGTTTGTGTCTGTCTTCAGAACTTGACATGTGATGCCACTCACATCAGCTAAAGATTCAGGAAGAGTCCAATTTACTTGTGCATTCGATTGTCCACTACTAAAGTGAGGCAAGATAACAGATATATTAATAACTGGGGGCGAAAGAAGCAAGGTGTCAGAATATACGAAGACACTTGCGTATTCCTGAGTCTTGACCAGCAATGGCTTGGCAGCGAACTTTCAATGGACCTTGTGACCCTGAAGGTATGTCTTGGTGAGAGAATGAGCAGATTATGCCTTCTTCTGCATTAGATTTAACAGATGTGCATTGAGCCAACACATGAAAAGGAACACTTGAGTCTTCTCCTATATGAAATAAATAAGTATCTGCAAACTCAACTGTAGCCGATGTTGCTTTTAATGTCCAAGAACTTGCATCATATAGTGCACTAACAGAGGCTGGTTGCTTTAAAGTAGGATGAACATTGGGAACCTTAAGAGAATACTCCTGTCCAGGCAGAGAGATCTCTTCGTCCTCAAATACAGCCGTAATTTCGCGACTCAAAGTTACCTTTAATCCCACAGCTCTGTACAGTTTTTCATCTTGTACATCTCTGTACAGTTTTCCATTTTGACGTGTAAACTCGGTTGCAGCGATTTCCTCATTGTAAATACTCATAGTTTCAGTGCATTGACCACATTCTGTTGATAGGAGAATTCCAGTTATCTTTACATAGTACTTGACACTACTATGATTATCAAAGTCATCTGCATCCCACTGAATTCGTACTTTATCAGGAGGTTCATATGCAGTTTTTGGATCATGTTTAAGATTAAGTGCAGCTTCAATATTTTGTATAACCTCATTCTTTTGTTCAGTCAGCTCATTTATTTTACTTCGTATTTCATCTTTCATTTCCTAAGTTCTTCATTATTATTGACATCACCATTGCTGAAAAAGGTCGAAACAATTGATCCTAATATCCCAATTGCAATTCCTGCTGCTGCAACAGCGGCCCATGCTGCTGCAGCACCTGATGCTGTTACCACTCCACCTGATGCCGCTACACCACCAAGTCCAGCTGAAGCCATTGTAGTTACACTATTGCTAATAATTTTTGGCTTCAATCCTTTAATGTTATTAGCTGTAACCCTACGGCATGCCAATGTTCTAATTACTTTCTTTGACAAGGATTTGAAAGCTACAAATCCCAAAACTTTGGCTATTTTTTCTGGTTCTTCCATTAGCCTTCTAACTATACGGTCGCCATTATCAATAAGTATCTTTTGCATATCTTCAAAAATACTATCCAGATGAAACCTTCAATTACTATATTTATTTCTGGCAATTCAATTGCAGCTATAACTTGATCAGCAACTAGAATTTAATATGTTCCTGTAATATTTATCGTAGGCACAAGCTGTGATGTGAGCTTCATGCTTATTTTAAACTTGGTTTTTAGCACTTCTTTAAACACGAGATCCACCAAGTCTCCACAATCAGTTTTGAAATTTTTCAGTTTGTTTTTAAACCCAATAGCAAGTTCCATTGGCCAATCTACAATTTGAAATCCTGCTTTTTTACTCCATTTGACCGCTATAGAAACTCCTTTGAGAGAGTTGATAGTCCCGTCATAAATGAGGCGTCCAATAAATGCTTTATCTCTAACAGCATAACTCAAAGAGGTTGTAGCAAAATTACTTCCAAAGAGATCTACTCTGGTAATGATTGAAATTGTTGTAGATGAAGTGTTATAATTGAATTCTAGTTTTGGGCCGGCAGTGTTGTCACTTGGCAAAGTGAGTTTGGCAAAGTTCAAGCCGATTGGCTGTTGTGCACCACCAGAGAAGGAGATTTTTCAACAGCATAACTCAAAGAGGTTGTAGCAAAATTGAAAGCTGTACTTATAAGTTGGTGCTATTGTGTCCTTTGTAAAGTAAAGGAGTACTTTGACTTGTTTCAAACTAATGCCAGACATTATTGCAATGGATTCTGCATAAAGACTAATCTGTCCTTGTACAATAGAAATTGCTGAGTTTTCAGTAGGCTTTGCCATGGAAATCTGTGCACTTTCAATGCTGACTTGCATGATTGTGCTTATAATAGGGATGCCTTCAATCCCGTCAACACAAAGCACCTCACTAAATTTAGCAAGAGAGAAACTTTCATTGAGATTTGTAAAAGATAAAACTGCAGTTCCATCACTACTTGAGAGCTTAAAATCTACTGAAACAGAAAAGCTATCATCAAACAAAGCAAAAGCTATGAATTTCACGTCCGTGTTTCCAGGCACCTCTGTGCCCCTTGAGTGGAATTGAACATGTTAACCAGTTGACTTGTGCTTCCAGGTTGAGGTGGTTGCCAAGTTTGTGCACCAATCAAATCTTGATCTGGACTTATATTAGGGTCCAGTTTCACTGACGCAGTATTTCCAGCAAAATACTGAAGAGAAACAAAACCTTTCCAATAGAAATTTGGACTATCAGGGAGTGCAGCTTCTTTGAGATTCTCTCCAGAAGTGAGCAAAATCCTGCATTTGTAATTGTTGTCAGCAGCATGTTTTGCTTTGGCTGCTTCAATTATACCATTTGTAACAGGCACATGAGGATGACGGTGTAGCTCACCTGAGGAGATGAAAAAAGTGTTTTCTTTGATATGCTTATAAAACTCAGTTGTGAAAAGAGTTTGAACTTTCGTTCTAAATATTTTGTCACTTTTAAGATGCTATAAACTCATAAGCATCACTTATTTGATGTGGTACTTGATTAGATGGAGATTTTGTACACTTCATAGTCTGGGGATTTGCTTTCTCTTCACATATTTTAGTTCCAATTATACTGCTGATAATCACTTGATAAGAATCTGAAGTAAAATTGCCTGGAAAAAATTCATTCACATTGTACAGATCCTCTGGTGCAATCGAAGAACCATCAAGATTTGTTTCAATAGTATTCCTCCTTTTCTCAGGACATCCAATAAATCTCTCACTGTAATTTTTCTAGCTTTTATTGCAGTAAGAAAGGCTGTAGCTAAATGAGAGAGTATGTCATCCAGTGAAAGTGGTTTTATTTCGAATTTGATTATATCGTCTGATTTTTTTAATCCAAACTTTTTATTAAATTGTTTAATGCCCCCATTTCCTAGCGACTTATATGCCAAAGGTTTATGGGGCAAATGAGTAGCAACTGGTAGTTGCTCAGCTAAGTGAAGAAGGGCTTCTGCTGCCAATAACTTTTCAGTATCTTTCTTGTGAGCTGGATCATAATTCAGTGGAAGACTGTTGTGCACACTACCGTGATGCGAAACCTTAAATATTTTGAGAGGCTTGTCTTGTACAATTTCAAGTATAGAAAGTCCCAAAGCATCTCCATTCAAGGAAACTAGCAGTTCATTGACATTCTGAGGATTTTTGACCAGCACAAGGATGCTTGTATCATTGGGTAAATATTCCATAGTGATATTTGGAAAAGCTATATTTGACGGATTTCTTTCATAATTGTACACAATCCCAGTTTCTCTCTTTTTTTAACAACTTTAGCAAGTGGATAATGAAATTCAAATGTAGTCTCAAATGCTAGAATAATATCATTATTATTCAATTTAGTGCCAACAAACTGAAATTGTCTACATATCTTTTATGTTCTTTGAATTAGTTGTTGTTGTTTTGCTAAAAAAGGCTTTAGTAAGAAGAAGTGGGCCTTTAAATAGGAATTCTGCATTAGGATGCTTATTTGGTTGGAACCTGTTGAATAGTTCAAGAATACCATCAACATGATCGCCATCAGGATGAGTCACCATGATGCCATCTAGCTTGATGATGGATTGTCAAAGAAGTGAACTGGTTCTGCATTATGAGGTTTCTTTGTTGGCCCTCCATCAATCAAGTAGTGATATTTTTGTCCTAGTTCCATAATAATACAGTAACATAAAAAATAATACCAGTAATAATAATTATAGTAATAGCAATAATGATCATTAAAACTAGCCAGTACCCGCCACACAATGGCACTTGACGTATTGCAAAGAAAGAATGCAGTAGCACGAGTTACTATTATTCAATATAACATTCTCTACAGTTGGTTAATATCGCGCAAGTCTGTAGTTGTAATTTTTTTTTTTTTTTAACTAGATTGAATTTAAATCTGATAGTTATTATCCTGCACTTAGTAAAGGTCAGTATTCAATCTTAAATGCACAGTGTGTCCTTCACACTTTCTTCCTAGTGTGAATGCACACTTAGCGTGAAATTCACACTCAATGGAATAGCATGGACCCTTTACCAAACATTAATTATATTCATGTGCAGGCAAAAACCAATGCTATTGTCATTGTAATCTACCTTATAAATGTGCTGTACACTTGTGTGCTAGTTAAGAGAGTTGACGAAAGATTTTGGTCCTCTCATTAATGAGATCTGGGATTCAGGCACAGAACATACACCAATCTCTTTTTGAAGAATAATGTTGATATATAAATATAATATTAGAATGAACCAACTTAAAATAATTCAGCATTAATATAAGTATGATGGACGGTCACATCCTGCCAGAGAGTCGCCTCTTCCGCGATTGTGGGGTTGTAAATCCCACTGACGTTCTGGACTTTGTAATTGATAACACAGAACACAATAGCAAATGAATAATGATTCAAAATGTGTAACTAAGGTAAAATGAAAAAGTGTATGCATTATAAGTTAGTGCAAGTCAAACATCGACGACGGTTAAATGAGCATGCGTGCTTTCCTTCAGGTATCCTTGCAGGCCTGAACATATGAGTTCACACTGTTTAGGGTGTGAATTCACACTGACTTTGTTGTGAATTCACTGAACTTGTTGTGAACTCACACTGAATTTGCTGTGAACTCACACTGAAATTGGCGTGTACTTCACACCAAAATGATGAGGTGTGCACATCACACCACATTTTGGTATGGCTATTGTTACAAGTAATTCACACTTAATTTGGTGTGAACTACACATCTTTAGGTTTAAAGTATAACCTATTTAGGACATACTTACTGCTATAGTAGCTGAAAAAGCTATGTAAAGGCAGCTAATATATTTATTTGCTACTAAATCGTTTAGTTGAGCTAAGCAGTAGCTGTAATGCGTGACATTTTCACACATACATGTTTACTGAACATACCAACACAAAATTTACCTTCATGCTTAGACTACTATTGAACAATGGATATTCAGGTAAGGAACATCACTGTTCTGTAGGGCGTATAACTATGACAAATAGCACATAAACTTACCACCGCCACTAATTTGAATAAAACAATGAACTCTGGTAAGTTTGTAACTTAACACCAGTAAAAGAATTCGAAGCAGTAAGCATTTCAATATCTTTGAGTGATACAGGAAAAGATCAATAAATCAAAGGATCAAGGGAAAAATCTAAAATATCCAGAGACATAATTACATACACTGACTCAGGCCTATCCACTATTCCCAGTATACTCAAGATCCCTATCAGTACTCACTCAAATTCAACCAAAATGAAGAACATAAAACAAAACAAAATAAAAGACACACAAAAGCAAGCAAGAATATAAAACGGTATGGATAAGCTTATAGCAAATAGAAAAAAGAAAGCACAAAGTAGTAAAGTAAAAATAGGAAGGACTGAATAGAACTAGAGCACCAAGGGTGCAAACCCTCAGCGCATTATTACACAACTAAGATTTTTTCAGATTACTTTAACTTCTAACTACCGAGGACACACACGGTTAAGAGAAGACAGACAGACTGACAAACTCACTACTATCATCCTCTCGAGCATGCGTGCTGAGTGTAAGAGTTACAAGTATATATGTGTGTGTAAATGTGAAAGTAGATACTATGGAGAATACTTAATAATATATAAATGTCTGAGGTAACTAGGATGAACTGATAAAATATCAACAAGAAGATTGCAGATACACTGGAACCTCTCTTATCCGTCCGTCTAAGTTACGGACACCTCTGTCTACCAGACACTAATAAACAGTGAATGACTGTTAATAAGCTACCAAACCAAAATCAATGAATAAAATTGTGTAAATATTTTCACGTGTTACTTTGTATTCAAATGCGGTGTTGAGGAGAGTGGAACATGGAAATCAAGATGCTAGTTCAGTGGCCCCACTAGTTCTAGAACTTAACGACTGGAGGGAATGGAAGAAAGGTCACGGCACTCAAGTATAGCATTTTAACTCTAGCAAGAAAGCTCGAGATAATTATAGCGGAAATTAAGAAGGAAAGTCAGTGAGGTTAATCTGGACAGTTCTAAAGCTATTAGTGAATGATATTTGAATGTGTTTCTGAGTTAGGGGACATTTCTTAGTTTTGGTCCCACATAGTTCTGGATAGAGAGGTTTCAGTGTAATAACCCCCCCCCCCCCCCCCACCCCACAGTTGTTTTTGTCTCACCTGCCCCAAAGTAGGTACACTAATTAGTAAATAGATGGTTCATTAGCACAGACCCACTAATCTTGTCCAAGGAAACATTAGCTGCTGGTAAGCCAATATTTGGAAAAAGAAAAAAAAAAGATGCCTTCAGGATATTTTGTATAGAAGTGTAATAGCTGGCCATGTTGACAAACTCACAGTGATGTCACTGCATTGAAATGCACAGTAAGTGAACTGTTGATTGTTGTTGATGTATGTCACATCAAATGCCCAATATTTGTGGGAAAATCAATGTACATACACAAATAAAGCATAGCCTTTTTAGACTAGATTCACTATAGGGAGCATATGACCTCACTGAAACTCTCTGGCATATTTCACTGTATATTAGAAACATGTGTATAGACACACATGCAAAAATGCAAAATGCTAATTATCTTGCAACCGCTAGCGGTTATGCGCACCTGGTAGAGACAGGATGCCTGTGCACTAAGCAGGCACTGTGAGTCGTGCAAGCAAACCTCCTGGAGCCGGGCTAGGAACTCTCGCAGGAGCACAGGCCTGTCCTCACACAGCAAGTGATGTAGGCATGTAGGCGCCCGAAGTCCCACCTAGACCATTGCTGTTTCATGAGAAAAGGCCTTGAATTTGCAATCCCTAGGTGGACTGGTGGGGCTGGTGGGAGGCAGGTGGAAAACAAGATGGAAAACTGCCTGAGTGTGGGGCTTGAACTCAGGACCCTCAGGCCCTGAGCCAAGGACACAACCACTACACCACCACACAACCACTACACCAAAAAAATGCAAATTTTCTTGCTGCCGCTAGGCGGTCACGCGCACCTGGCAGAGCCAGGATGCCTGTGCACTAAGCAGGCACTGTGAGCCGTGCAAGCAAAGCTCCTGGAGCCTGGCTAGGAACTCGCAGGAGAACAGGCCTTTCCTCACAGCAAGTGGTGTGGGCACCCGAAGTCCCACCTGGACCATTGCTGTTTCATGAGAAAAGGCCTTGAATTTGCACCCCAGCAAATGCCAGGTACCCAATCACAGCTGGGTGGACTGGTGGGGCTGGTGGGAGGCAGATGGAAAATTAGATGGAAAAATTGCCTGAGTTGGGCTTGAACTCAGTACCTCAGGGCCCTGAGCCCAGGACACAACCACTACACCACACAGCCAAACCACTACACCACACACACACACACACACACACACACTCACACACACGCATCTTGAACCTTGAAAGAAAGCCACCCATTGGATGATGCTTCTCTGCCACAAGTGACAGACTAAATCACAGTAACTAATGTTTTCAACGAGTAGTCACACATCTGTGTCTATCAATGTCTTGCTTGCTTATGAATGCTCTCTCACACATAATATACTGGTATGGCTTATCTGTCACTGTCATGCCTCCCATGGAAACTAAACACATGTATAATGAATAAAACACAGTCATGGAGACTGAGCACATGTACACTGTAGCACATATACAATGGATAAAACACAGTCATGGAGACTGGTCACATGTACACTGTAGCACATGTATAATGAATAAAACTCAGTCATGGAGACTGAGCACATGTACACTGTAGCACATGTATAATGAATAAAACACAGCCATGGAGACTGAGCACATGTACACTGTAGCACATGTATAATGAAACAGAGCCATGGAGACTGAGCACATGTACACTGTAGCACATGTACACTGTAGCCAGCTATAGGTCATTGCTATACATTTTGGTGTAATTCATTGATTAAGTCATGGATGACAAAAAATAGAGCCATCTATTTTTTGAGACAGAAGGCATGGTAGTAGAAGAAACCAACAAACACCTTCAATATTATTGTATGATTTAGTTACAGTTTTAGGTGTGCCATATACTACTCTGACAGAGAGGCAGCCCTGCACAAGTGAATATCCAAAAAAAAAAAAAGATCACACAGTGGATACCCATGGTTGGTGTAACCAGCAAATTTTAGCTACATCACACCTAAGAAGGTCAGGTTAAGTATCCAGCAACAGAAACATAACAATCTCACTTAATATTAGCTATATACATGTGCTACAGTGTACATGTGCTCAGTCTCCATGGCTCTATTTTATTCATTATACCTACAGTGTACATGTGACCAGTCTCCATGGCTCTGTTTTATTCATTATACATGTGCTACAGTGTACATGTGCTCAGCATGGCTGTGTTTTATTTATTATACATGTGCTACAGTGTACATGTGCTCAGTCTCCATGGCTGTGTTTTATTCATTATACATGTGCTACAGTGTACATGTGCTACAGTGTACATGTGCTCAGTCTCCATGGCTCTGTTTCATTATACATGTGCTACAGTATACATGTGCTCAGTCTCCAGGACTGAGTTTTATTCATTATACATGTGCTACAGTGTACATGTGACCAGTCTCCATGACTGTGGTTTATTCATTATACATGTGCTACAGTGTACATGTGACCAGTCTCCATGGCTGTGTTTTATTCATTATACATGTGCTACAGTGTACATGTGACCAGTCTCCATGACTGTGTTTTATTCATTATACATGTGCTACAGTGTACATGTGCTCAGTCTCCATGGCTGTGTTTTATCCATTATACATGTGGTACAGTGTACATGTGCTCAGTCTCCATGGCTTTGTTTTATTCATTATACATGTGCTACAGTGTACATGTGACCAGTCTCCATGACTGTGTTTTATTCATTATACATGTGCTACAGTGTACATGTGCTCAGTCTCCATGACTGTGTTTTATTCATTATACATGTGCTACAGTGTACATGTGCTCAGTCTCCATGGCTGTGTTTTATTCATTATACATGTGCTACAGTGTACATGTGCTCAGTCTCCATGGCTGTGTTTTATTCATTATACATGTGCTACAGTGTACATGTGCTCAGTCTCCATGGCTGTGGTTTATTCATTATACATGTGCTACAGTGTACATGTGCTCGGTCTCCATGGCTGTGTTTTATTCATTATACATGTGCTACAGTGTACATGTGCTCAGTCTCCATGACTGAGTTTTATTCATTATACATGTGCTACAGTGTACATGTGCTCAGTCTCCATGACTGTGTTTTATCCATTGTATATGTGCTACAGTGTACATGTGCTCAGTCTCCATGACTGAGTTTTATTCATTATACATGTGCTACAGTGTACATGTGACCAGTCTCCATGACTGTGTTTTATCCATTGTATATGTGCTACAGTGTACATGTGCTCAGTCTCCATGACTGTGTTTTATTCATTATTCATGTGCTACAGTGTACATGTGACCAGTCTCCATGGCTCTGTTTTATTCAATACATACACAAGAACCAACAGACAGTAAATACATTATCTTATAGCTAGCCATAAGTCTCAACTTGCACGTGCATATGCAGCCCCGGAATAAAGTATAGCCACCTAAACATCTCTAACCTTTCTTACAGGGACATTCCACCCAGCACAAGCTGTGTATTACTTATCAGACTGGACACGAGAAAATCGACCTTCCTTAACGCTGACGAGGTGGGCCGCGGACTGGTGTTATAGTTACAGTTGTTTTACAAACAATTCTGAAAGTATGTACGCACTGATCTAGCCTGGACTGGACTCGAATGATTTCGGAATTTAACTTTGCTCCAACGAACAATAAATTGTTGTTCAAATATTAAAGAATCAATGATGGATTTATTGGTTATAACGTCGACAGGTTAGAAACTATGCACAAAAGTGTTGTGGGAAATACATTTGAGAATGCTTATCTAAATCAGGAGAGAAAAGCATACAAGCATACATATAATAAACCCATATGTCCATTGGCATATATCTATGGCAAAAGTCCAATACTTGAACACCCTCAACTACCCCCTTGTCTGCACCCATGACAAGTAGAACAAAGATTCTGTACATTGTTATACTAAATAGACTTTGAAAGCTAATTTTTAATTTCAAGCCTCTCTACTCACTTGAATTTAGCTGTTAAGTTGGTACTTTTATGTTACTGTAAGTCTAAAATATCTGCCACAGTATTTTTACCAGTGCATGATTAACTAAGTAGAACTACAAGTAAAAGTGAAATAGTTGAAGTTGAATGAGTTACATTATTTTGATTACTCTGTATCTATAATATTTATGCTGCGATGCCCTATTTGCTGGTTTTAGTGGTAGATTAGTATGCACTGCTTGCTTATTGGACTTCATATCTGACTCCGTACAACAGCCAAAATGAATGTAACCACTGTTGCAATAGAAATGTATTTGTAGTAGTAGAACCTCCTCCACAAATCCTCCCACTCCTGTTGTGTGAGGTTTCACTGCGTAATGAGTTACTGCACAAAACTATCAAAAAGTATAACTCAAATTAATGAAAAACAAACAAACAAACAAAAACAACAACAACAACAACAAAACAAAACAAAAAAGCAACAAAAAACAACAACAAACAAAGAAAAAAACCCAGTGGGTTCAATGAAAATGCACAAAGAAGTGGGATATGATAGAATGACAGGTGTTAAGAATGTTCGCAGCTTCCTTTCCAGTTATCTTGAGAAGGACAATTCACTAGGGGGCCACACCTTCTTGTGGGGGAGTGGCCCACACTGGTAACAAAATTCTGTGCTTGTTTTGCCATAAGACGAGCATCAGCAGAATTCCACTTCACTGCATCTAAAAATCAAGAGCATAAAATTATTTCACAATTTCTTTCTCAGCCTTCTTTTATTTTATTAGATGTATTCTCTCTCTTTCACAGGCTTTTTAAAAACGATAAAAAGAAATTTAAAAAATGTTTGTCTATCACCAGGAATCAAACATGAGACCACTCAGGGGCTTCTCTGGCATTTCTAAGTGGTCTGGCCAGGAATTGAGTGTGGTGTAAGAGGTGTGAAATACCAAACCAGCATCTGAAACATACACTTGCATTGTTCAAAGTGCATCTATTGCGTATTTATCACAAGCACTCTGCTCATGCTTTCAAAAAGCATTACCTTTGAGAAACCCTCGAGATAGCAAAACAAAAGCATTCTGGTAGTGCAATTATAACTAGCAAAACTATATTAATAGCTGATTTAGTCACTTCATATACCATTGTTTACTTTCTGGCACACAAGAAACAAAGTGTAGTCTTCAGTCACAATACCAAAGCTATTTTATTTCCAACTTGCAAATCATTCTAGATAGAAAGTTGTAATTTAATACTACCGTCTAGCCAATATTTCTCTTTGAAAATCTATCTGTTCGGTTGATGTGGACTTCCTAACACAATAAGCTGTGTGGCGCCTTAGAAAAAAAAAAGAGGAGCATACACCCACTTTTGGAAACTTATCACTCACCCACAGAGTGTTTGTGTGTTAAGCAAGCGGTCCGGGTTCAATTCCTGGTGACAGCCAAACTTTTTTTATTTTTATTTGTATGGTTAAAAAAAAAAAAAAAAAGCTGTGAAAGAGAGAAACATCCACAAAAACATTTGTATAACAACACACACACAAAAACAATTAAACATACCTTTAGTAAACTAATTTTAGTCTGTCACATGAAGTACAGCATAAAGACTTTAGTACTCTGCAAAACACATAACACACACACATGTACACACATGTACACACACACACACACACACATACACAGAGCAGTATTGTACATATAAATAATAGCTGGATAATACATTTAGACATTACAATTTGATTGAACTCAGATATAACTCTCGCACTAGAATAGTTAAAAATACAACTCACCTATTACTGCCATAAGGAATGCTTTATTGCATATACTTTTATTAATGCTCATCTACACAATCACATAGAAACTATGATGTCAAACATTCAGCATGCACATACAGCAGTTCTGGCATCTCAGTTTAATGCCAATGGCACAAACCTGGACTGAGCAAAACTTCAAAGTAGTGAAGTGTGTGAACTGACAAAACAAAACAACAACAACAATAACTGTCTTGACTCCACCCAGAGTGGTCAATCTCAGGATAACTGTCTGTCGGAACCACCCCCACAAAGGAGGAAGAACTGACCTACAGCCATCCGTCTGAACTTGGAACAGAACCTGTTATTGATTATCACCACATTTATCTCATCATTTAACACCCACACCTTACATTTGGCCAGCTTGCGGGCGCCTCTCATCTTAAAACTTAATCATATTCATCTCAATCTCCACCTACTTCCTACCCATCTTAGTTCTATACCATATCACCCTTATAATTTCGCAATCAACTATTCTTCTTGCGCAAATAAAGTCTAAGTGCTGGCGGGAGCCTACTGTATATCTCACTGACTAATTAGATGCCATTATAAAAATTCTGGTCCACGAGTACTTTATTACTAACTTCATTATTTTCTCTTTATTATTTATTATTTGACTTCCCTGTGGTGGATTTACGCCCCACCACCAACAACAAAACCAAGACATATACGGCTGGTAAATGACACGAATGGCTGCAGTCAAGTAACTATGCGTGTGGTGTTGATATGTGTACAGGAGGACATATGAAAAGGTATACAGTAGAATGTCAGTTATCTGGATAAGTTGCGACTGAGGTGTTCGGATAACTTAAATATTCAGAGAACTGAACAAAACAGAAAACGTATTACCAAGTAGCATCAATTTTTTGGCAATTGCAGAATTAATTTCGGGTACAAAGCCACACCTCAAAACCACAAGCAAAACATTTAAAGTCACTGACTTAATACACAAGTAGAGCTATTTTACTTGGAAATATACACCAGCACAGTAGGCATTGAATTTCCTCGTCAATTTTTAGACAAAGATTTTGTAGTGTCTCCTTTGGAGCACTTAGAGTTGCGATCAAGCATTCTTGTGTAAAATGTACAAGGTAATTAATACCACGGTGCCACACCCAGTTTACTAACTACCTATATCACTGCACAGTTTTATAACTGGTGTAGTTTCTTAGGTCCCAGGTCTTTCCCGAGAAAGACACAATTAGATAGTGACCCCGCCTTGAGTTTACAATGTCCCTCCAATGGCATTGATGAAAATGTAGCTAGCACTGCAGGGTTCAGGTCTTCTTAATTCTTTCACCGCCATAGATGCCACGTGGCATTTTGCATTTGGCCGGCTGTTTTCCTTATTTAAAAAAAAAAATCAATTATCCAATATAACGCTCCTATTAAATATTTATACATTGCTCTGATGCAGTACTTCCTGTAATAAAATCGAAATGATAGTACAGGTATTTAGTTGTTGTTGTTTATTACAATTAAAAAAAATATGGCTGCTGGAACGCTAACCGTTGAGTTGTTTGTCCTCCCAAAAATATTTAATAGTACGAGGTTGAGAAGCTCAGAATCCATCAAATAGAAGATGAATAAGCGTGTACTCTGTTTGAACCACAGCTCTGAGACATTCAGAAATTGAATTTCAGTTAGTACGGTTGGTACGGTCCAAATTTGTAGCTATTTGTTGTGTGGACTAATAGACTATTTTTTTGCATCATTGGAAACAGTTTTGTCTGTACCTGCTTTTAAAATATATCTCGTTGCTGAATGTCTGTGCAGGAAAAAAAAATTATTGGCGAGCGGAGCGAGCGAGATACTCTCAGGGGTAACACAATTGAAAATCGGGGATGTTTGTTTGTATACATGTTGGACGTACGTATGTCATTTTGTACTTTGACCCTCTCGTATTTTCGAGTTAACTCAGCGTTCGGCAGTTAACACGGCGTTCGGCCCCGTCCCAAACATCACTAAAAAGTATCCTCCGGTTTAACGATTATTACCCGTATCATCCTAATTGTTTACTGACACTTTGAAACTTACTGGAGTTCCATTTCAATCGAATTAGTTGCGGTGGTAAGTTAATACGCTATTTGTCATAGTTATAAGCCCTACGCAACAGTATTTACTTGAATATTCATTGTCAACTAGACTTACCACGAAGGTAAGTCTTGCGTACGTATGTTCAGTTATGTGAAAGTATTGTGCGCGTTACAAAAATATCCCAAAGAAAAAGTTTAAAGAACGTGACTTGTTTTTTGTTTCAATTCAAATAGTTTCGGGGAGTAGTTACTATGGCATTGAGTGCCTTTACCGTATAATACATAATTAAAAAACTCCACTTTTTTTAGTAGCTTGAATATTAGAAGTTAAAACCCAACGTTTAACACTCCAGTGTAGTATTAGGCTCGCTCGCCATTTGTGCTCAAGCACATCACTAGTTACATTTTCATGTTACTGAACTGGTCGTCATGAACTTGGCGGTGAAAGTGTTAATGAATCTTACATTATCTGGAAATCACAGGACCATAGAAATACTTGACTCCAGTCCCTGTGTAACAAATGACTAACTATCATGTGTACCATTACTTTTCTTCTTTCACTTTCATTTATTTCACAACTGTAGCTATGTGTGTGCGCATGTGAGACCAGGTGATTGTGCATGGCTATCGTCAGGTCATTTACCAAATGATGCGGGAACTCTTCACCTTTCATTGAATTCAATACTTTACAAATGAAGAGTTGAATAAATATAATGTGTGTGTGTGTGTGTGTATCCCCAGCCACACATACAAATGGTTTCAAAGGATTATTCTGTTAGTAAATGAAGTGACAAAAGTTCTAAAAGTTCAGACTAAGTCGCTCCCTATATATTTCAGGTTGTCTAAGTGTGCATTAAATGGAAATACCCACAAGTCAATTAAAATGAGTAATAAATAATATAAAAAAATAATTTCACAAGGCCTCTTTCTTGTTAGTGGAGTTAAGAAGTCATTCTAGAGTTCCTCACCTCTAGTTTTGAAGTCCAGGAGTCATCATGTGTACACCAGTGGAGTAGTCAGCACTATTACACCTGCCACTTCACACTTCTATATTGAAAGTGTATGTCTCAAGTAAAACTAGCTCAACTTAATTCAAGATTCTCGGATTTGTGTTTTCGTGCTTGTAATTCTAACACATGTATACATTTTTTTTAGAGAAACAGGCTAGTTTAGTACAGTAGAAGTTGTTAAAATTTACACCTTCCATATTATATTATATTTATATTAACTAACTTTATGAAAAATTGGGGCAAATTTCTCCACGAAAGTCAAACTAATATCTGGGATGTGTGTGTGTGTGTGTGCATATGTGGATGATGGGAGGAGGAGAGCAAAGGGAAGCAAAGTACTTCCCTGTCTAACTCAAGTGCAGTGGAGCCTCCCTATTCCAAATAATCTTTCACGCCCCTGGACACCAAAAAAGCCACAAAAGTTTATCAAATGATGAAATCACAAAGAAAGCATTTCGTCCGATAAGCCACATTTATTATTTCCTTAGCCCCAAAAGATATTACTGCTCAGTGTCATAATTTAGCAACACAATAGATAATACAGGCTAAGCATCCCCAATGAACTTGCCACAGTCTGCCTTACGCATATGCATGAAAGAAGTTTATTACAAATGACGCTGATTAAATTAGACTAATATTTAGGTTAGCCATTGTGCATTGCTTTAAATTCACCAGAACAGTTATCTAATGATGACTAATTAACATTTGGAAAAAAAATCATATCTCAATGTATTCTATTTTTTCGAAAATATTGAGTACAATTAATTTTAGGATGTCTTTAATCCCTAAGGTGTGGGGGAAGGGCGGAAACTAGATTTAAGGAGATGTACAAGCCCCCACCTCTCCGCTCCCTGAAAAAAACCCTGGTATTACACAAGATAGAACAATACCATATAACTGTGGTTAGGAAGAAAAACGATGGGTCCAGCAACTAGTACTATGGCTTCAAGCCATGAAGGCTGAAACATCATCGCTAAAGTTAGTACAGCTAGCAACTGTCTTAGAGAGAATCATTCCTGGCATCACGTGATATGATGCAGAGCAGTGGTAGAATATGAGAATGAAGTTAAAAGTCATGCAAACACACCGCACACACATACAAAGCTCAACCGTGGTAATTATATATGGAAGCGAGTGAGACACTATCAGGGACAACACAAAAATCAGGGATATATTATTGTATAATCATATATGCTTGGACGTATGTATGTAACTTTTGTACTTTGACTCTCACATTTTTTGTGTTCACTCGTTACCTTGGTTAACAACGCGCTGTTTGTCATCACTGTTCGTACTTGAAAATTCATTGCCAAACATGCCAAGCTACCAAGAGACTACAATGTTAATCTTGTGTTAGTATATCCAGTGAACGCGTGCATGTGTGAGTGTTGTGTGTTACATGTGCTGACTAGCTAAGAACAAACAATAAATATACATTTGCTGCTTTTGGTGTTACGCTTCTTATGTTCCTTCCTGTTTCTTTTGTTAGTAAGCAAGTCTTATATAGAGTTAAGATTTATACAGCGCAATAATTCCTTGGAAAAGCTTGTTGTTTTTTTTAAGTCCCAAAAATTGCCGTGAGTGGTCTCATACGCTAATTTAAAAAAGCCGGCCGTGTAAATTGTTCAAACAAATTGTGCATGATGATTAAGATGAATTTTACCCTTTCACCTTATTTTTTTACTGAAGCACATAATGCCTTTTCCCCTAGGACTGTGTATATGAGTGGGTGTGTATGATTGTGTGCTTGCGTCCTTGAGCTACAGCAGAAGGAAGGGCGTGTATGGTCAGTGAAATACACCACCTTGACTACCATACAAAAAACATTGTGTACTGGCTATAAATTATATAGTACAGAAAAGTAAATAAGAACAAGAAACAAAACAAAAAAAATGAAGCACCAAAGGTGGGAACCCTCAGCGCTATTAAACATTACCTAGCTATTATAATATAATCTCCTTCAAAAAGAACAAAGCAATCTGTTAGCTATTTTAATGAGGCATCAATATAGCTCAAGCAATGAAAACAGCACATGGAAATGCTGTTTTCATAAGAGAAGCTAAACTAGCCAGAAACACTCACTGCTATAATTTTTCAATGTGAACTTCACTTCATTCAACTCCGTCGGTTAACTTCCCTGAGTATAAAGCAAACTACACTGCGGGCTGCAAGAAATTATTTGCTCAAGTGATTATGACGTGACGCTAGAGAGCTGAAAGCTTCACATTTTATCAACAATTAGCCCCAAATTTAAAAAAAGTAGCACAATATAAGATCCTAAATCTTCTTTCTGAACAAGTTCATACCTAAATCAACGATTAATTGTCAGTAATCTCCAAAATCAGAGCATGACAGACAGACTGACAGGGCAACTACTACAACTCTCTCATGCATGCGTGCTTAGGGTTAACAACAAACAAACAACAAAAAAAAAACACCAACATTGTCTGTCGAAAAAAAAATTAGCAAATTAACTGTCTACCAGTCCCGAATCCACATCGTGACTTATAAGACCTGCAACTACCTCTATGAGGTCATGAGACTTGCATATGGTAATGGTCATCAATACTATACTGTATCATGCCAAGTTGCTTATGGCCTTAGTGGTCGTCATGGCTCCCATGACCTGTCCTACTCTTATTCTATGAACTGCATGTGAAAAATGGCCATTTTTCTTCCCATCACTGCACATCTGAATACTGGAAGCCAATATATTTGGCCAACGGAAGAAAATTCTTGTTCCCTATTCTCACAACATCAGCTGAAAAATGCACAAATGCTTCAGTGACATTAGAAATTGGGGAAAGAACATACTCTTACTTCAGAAAAAGCACATGATGACTAAGCTATCAGGGTGTCATACTGGATTCTGTGCTGGGGGTGGGAAACACTGGTGTACTTAGCCACTCTCATTTTGGAAACCCATACTGCTTTGATGGACATGCCTATGTGAAAGTGTATACCTTATACTGACCTGTGCTTTGTCACATAATTCAAGCTTATAGCTATTGTAGCTACTTACTAAATTAAAATTCTAGGGGGAACTAAAGCTTGGAGGAGATGGGGGATTTCAGGGTGCCCCTACCACCTCGGCACAAAACCTGGTTATACAAGCTAATACGACACTGTGCTTCTGAAGCCGTGATATTAGCACTTATGTGCTTAGAGAACTGACAAATTTACTGACGTTGCCTTAGAGAACATAATAAAAACGAATAATCATTTAATAAACTGTTAAAACTATAATTAAGCAATTGGCAATCTGAAAAAGTCCTACAACAACAGCTCAATGAAGAATAAGCAGATAAGTAAAATGATATCACTAAAGTTTATCAGAATTACATGAACTAAAATGACAGAAATTCATACAGGATTTTCACTGGGGGGGAGAGATAAGAGAGATTTGTAAAGTCACAAAAACCGTTTAGCCACATGAAAATGGTGAAGTCATGATCATGAAAGCTTGGACAAACTACTACAAATTCCTACAATTTTTTCATAACTTATATTGAAATAAATTCAGAACGGGCAAAAAAAAATTTGGGTGGAAATCCCAGGGCTCCCATAACCTGCATGAAACCATGGGCCTAAAACAAAGTAGAAAATATAATTATGTATGTTGAGTTGTATGCAATGACTATCTCGCCTTCATTGTCCAGGAGCACGCTAAAGGATGTTAGGTGGCCATGGGAAAAGCTATGAGTGAGGATAATTTTGGTGGAGCATGTTTTAGAATAATTCAGTAACTAGAAACCATTCCAGCATGCACCCACACTTTCTCACAAAGAAATGAAAATTTTCAAGAGTACTATGGAACAAACAAACTGACGAGCCCTTGTCATAAAGATATAAGATATAGCTAATTAATTAATTCATACAGTAGCTATATTAGCTTAGAAAAAATTGTTCAGGAAACACAACTTCACCAGGAAAAAAAATGACCTGGGTGAGCCCGTGCAGCTAAAATACTTAGAAACCCACTGACCGCTAGCCATAAAACTACTAACCCAGAAGCATAAGCCAGGATAGACAGCGAAAGCTTCCTTCAAGTTCACCAAGACACAGTAGCATAGCCGTATTACAAATCAGTAGACTAGCGCGCAACAATAGTTTAGACGACCACTTCCAGTCGAGAGTTTTACTTATAATGGTAAAGGGCTTTTAACTTATTTAACCTGGCGATACTTACCTACACATAACTGGAAAAGGGTTTTCCATGAAATAATGCAGTATCTTTGCGAGGCTGCTGGGGAGGAAACAGCCTTATTTTAACGGTCCAGCGTCTCGCGCAGCGAAGTACTTTGGGCCTGAAGGCGGTAGTTCAAGATGCACAGAGCCCCTATGTTTAGCAACAGTACATAGCCTAACAAATATTTAACGTAGCTACATTTTCATGCTGTTGGAGGGACATTATAAACTCAAGGTGGGGTCACTATCTAATTGTGTCTTTCTCTGTAAGGACCTGAGACCTGAGTGATCATGTAAAAAACTACACCACTGTGCAGTGTTATGCACACTGGATATGCTGGCGCTTATGAGGGATTCTTCTTCAATTAATCATCAGCCATGTTATCCTTAACAGTTCCTAGCTTTCTAATTTTGCTTAATAATATAATGCAAGAAGTTAACTAAAACAATTAGTTAAATGCATTTAATAGTTAACTAACAACATTTGGACCCTTCAGTAAACCATAAATAAAACAAAGGTGTAAAAAAAAACAGACCTGTAAAACTACAGTAAAACATGGTACAATGTTTTACTTAAGGTTTCCTGTCAAGTAAAACTAAGTATGTTTTACTAAATGAGTAAACTATGCAGTAAATCTTTAGTGTAATAGTTTCCCCGGGCCAACCTGTGCTGGCTTGGGGCAGATGCCCCATTTAATCCCGGCAACACACGGTATCACGGCGAGTAGCACAAGGCTACACGCCGGAGAGTGAAAAAAAAATAATAATAAAAATAAAAATACACCTAAAATATAATTAACCCCTCCCCAATAGTTCATGGTAAGGTGTGGGTGGGTGGGATTTAGCAAACTCTACAATTTACACCACTTGTGTTGCTTGTTCTAGAGACTGACCAGGAGGCAGGTCAACCTGCTTTTTCTCCCGCCTAACCTCACGTACGCCTTGTAGCGCGCCCCTTTCCCACCTACCCAGGTGTCCTCATATCAAAGTCATAGGAGTTCCCACCTGGCATTAACCCCACCTAACTTGCAGTTAAATGGCCATTTGATAAGTTACCCACCAGAATTCAGAATATATATTACGACTTGTAGTACTGACAGACTTCACACACAGATGTAATGTACTCCTCCCCCCCTCAAACACCTTCCTTCATACACACTCCAATCTCCCTGGAGACAGAGGTCACTCACAGATTGAAGGCAATGTGTGTGACTCCAGCCAGCAGTTCCGTGAGAGTAGACGTCATCTCTGGATCTCTGACGAAACTGTACGTCTTAAAATAAGAACTGAGAATGGAGTTGTCCTGACAGAGGACTGTGATGTAGCTAGCCAGAGAACACTCGTTCACCGCTAGTCTGATCCACCCACGACACTTGGCCGAGTCTGATTGGGCATACTGTAAACTACACAACAAACAAACAAACAAACACACCACAGAGATGCACACAGAGAATGAATTTAGGAGGAGCAAAAGCAACTTTCTTAGAATATAGGAAGGGCAATAAGAGTATAATACAGACACAATCTGTTGTGTATGAGAGAGACATTTACAGTGAAGACATTTTTAGTAGGAGTGAATACACCCACACTTGGCCACCTGCTGCCCTAAATGCCGCCTAAATGTATGTATGGGTATGTGTGTCAGTATGTGAACAGGAAAGTAGGAAACCAGATAGAATTGTTGCGGCCATTATAACCACACCCACTTAACTGCACCCACTCATTTATTCAAGTAATGAATTTGATTAACAGAAAAGATAATACAGCAGTTTGTTTTTATCAAATGAACAAAAGATTTTTCTGCATATTCAAATACCACTGTAATCACACCAAACAATTCAGAACTACATTTGCCATCCAAAAGATCTCTTTGGAATAGCAACTGAAGGACCAGGCTTGTATGGAGTTTAATAAAAATCTTCCATAAGTCTCGATATTAGCTATTCAATCCTGGAAGAATTTAATTTGACTATTCCATTTCAATATCCCAGTGCGGAAATAACCAACACGAGATCTAGATCAGGTAAAGAGTAGAAAATTAATTGACACACCCCTTTTTGTTAAAATACTGGTGTCACCATGGCCACATGGCCACATACGTTCTCGCTTCCCTAGTGAATGTGAGTCTGAGTATGTGTGTGAGTATGGTATATATATATATAATAAGCAATACTATAATTTTGAAAAAGCAATACTATAAACTTACGAGTCATAGTACTGGCAGACTTCCCCCATCGCCACAATGGCACTCGTATATTGGTTGGGCTCATAGGGTCCAGGTAGTGGAGTGACCTAGGGTCAGACGGAGCTCCATTCTGGCAGTGAAGTCTATGCCTACAGTGAAGTGGATCTGACAACCTCACATGATGAAGTTAAAATTGTCCTCTCCTACAATACAAATAAACTATGCAGAGAGAACACAAGATCAATTATTGTACCTTCACTGATAGTAGCTTGGCTAGTCGAGAGTTCTTCTACTTCTTTGTAGGATGAATAAACTCCCACTTCTTTCCCAGTCAATCCTAGAAGGCAACGTGACTCCATTGTCAAATCCACTAACGTTAGCTTATCTATCACCTTACCAAACACATCTAAATTCCATTCAATCAGCCACACCTTACCATTTAATGACTCCAATTTAATGTCAAATCTACTAATCAGCCTCACTTAACCTGATCAAATCCTCAACTTATTACTTAATCCACCACACCTTACCTAACAATGTTAGCTTGTCAACACCTTACCAGACCCTCACCTCAGTCTTATGAACAAGTGTGAATGAGTCGTCCGGGTTCTTCTTGGAGAACTGAAGATATGGATCCGACTTGCCAAGGAAGTCCTACAACACACATCCTCACTATCTCATTACATCACCTAGCAACAGCCTCACATGCATCAAACAGGTTCCTTATTGATCAATCTCTGTCAACTACAATTCCTTGTTAGTGACCACACCCATGACCACACCCATATATTACACGACTAACACCCACCTTTTGTCCAAGTCTTCTCCTGCAAACTGAAGTTCCAACATGGAGGAGTTCAGAGACACCTCTTCTGTTCTCACCTGATCAACACACACACACACACACACACACACACACACAAATACAAGTACGTAATTTCAAACATGTAAACACAATTCAGCTCAAGAAGGCTGTCCAAGTATTCTGGTTACTTCTTCAGTTGAAGTCACTAATAATGTTATTCCACTTTCTCCTCTTTTTTTCTTTTCGTCCATTTTTATTGAAGTTGGCAAAGTAACTATGTCAGTATAGTGTTAATTTAAAAAGTGTTGATCCAATGGTCCTGCTTATAAACACAAAATGCACTTCTAATCCACTTCAGAGTCTATACAGTGTGTGTCCAGCTGTTCATAGGAACTGACAGGAATGATCAGTTACACCCTCACACATTCTCTCACTCTCACACAAACCACAAACAGTCTCTAATTATAATGTGTGTGTATGCATGTATGTTTTGGAATGCTATAATGCAGTCGGATCATCTACACATGACTATCATGTGACTATCATGTGACATGTATAGAGAATATGTAAAATGTGACAAGCTATAGAATGCCTCCCTCTCTCCCTCCCCCACCACTCACTGTTATTGTTCCCTTCGTCTCTTGTCATTTCTTCCATTTACCTCCTTCTAGATTACGCTGGAACGGAGAGGAACTGACAATCTGGTCATAACATGCCAACATCCTCACAGTTTGTGGGCACTAAAGGAAGAAGACCTCACCTCTCCCAAACAACACTCAAGTCCTCCCAGATAGTCCTCATCTTCCAGAGAACTGGTGGCGTTGTCCAGATCGTACACCGTCAACTTCAGCTCCTGCACTTCCTCAAAGAAGTAGTCCATCTCTATGGTTGTGCCAAACTCTGGGTTCAATGTGTTCTTCAGCCATTCTGTGCGACCATACTACAAAGAGACACACCCACATGGTAAAGGGTAGTTAGTTTTCACAGTACAAGTTCATGTTTCTGTTTGCTTGCTTTAATAATATTGATCTGCCTTCAAGAGTGAGATGATGTATGCTGAAGTGACACATTTTTTCTAGCAATGCTCTTAAGTAAATATTTCAACTATTGATGATCACTATCATAGTCATCATCTTCATCTTGCAGTTATAAGTGATGATATCTGTCATAAGAATCAGTGTTACCTGCTCACCTCTGCATAGTCCACGTGACCTCCTCAGGTAGACTACGACCATTGGGTCTGATTTGGAGAAGACATCTTTGTCTTGGAGATTAGAGCAAGAGATGCTCAAAGACACTTTGAAACAAGGAACACGAGAATACGCGCTACCGCACGGTCCCCAACTCATCTTTAACAATGCTCTGCAAACTTTCAGGCGTAGCCAGACCTGGTACCTGCCTCTGGCTGGCAAGACAAACATCAATAGCTACAGTGCAAGCAGTACAGCTCAACAGATCGACCCTTTACCTAAATCATAGCCTCACTGGATCAATCTCTGTCATTTGTAAGTCACATATTTTCGAAATATGGCTTGGATCGTTTTTATTTGTGTGTCTCATAGGGTTTCAGAATAACTTTTGTTCATTTCACTCACTCCCTTCTAATAGTTCTTAGCTAGTTAACCTTTCCTGTGGCTAGCAACAAAAAAAATTGTAAAAAAAATTACACTTGAACAATGTTTTTATTTTATTTAATAAGATGAATGTGGCTTTCTTAGTGATGAGCTTCTAGCTCTTCCAAATGATAAGTATATAGTTTGCCTTTAAATAAATGAATGTCTTCATTGCAGTGTTGAATTCTTCCACACACAATTCAATCCACCATTCTATTACACAAACAATACCAATTAGCTATAATAATAACAATATTACAATAAAAAATAAATGCTTACTAGAGCCGTTGCTGTATTTTATCTGCCACTTGCTTACAATAGTCCACTTCAGATAAGATAGTAACAAACTTCTTGAGAGCTGAGGGTCTGGATGATAAGACTGAACGGACATTGCCTAAAAGAATTCTTGCTTTGTGTTTGTCAGTCAAGTCCATGCGCTGGATGAGTTGGTCATAGGCATCTTCAGTTACGAGTCCAATACCGTAGCAGTGATCAGCTACTGTCATGACACAAGGCGTCACTGAGAGGACCAAGTCAGGATACACACTCAGAAATATACTCAAGTTATTGCCACCTAATAATAAAATACTTTCAATTATTATAAATACAAACAGAACTTGACTTACTTTCAGAGATCTCTACCACAGGATCTTTCTTCTCATATTTCTAATACCAAATAAACAAGAGTTAGTTATTACAAGTTAGAGTACATAGTCTATTCCTGCATACCTGCCCATACCAAACGAGGTGTCTGTTCTGAAGTGCAATTCCTTGTGAATTGATGACGCATGCCATGACTGAAGGAATGGACTCATGAACTAACCCGAGATGATTCCCTCCTTCATGTGAACGACAGTCAAAGGCAAACTGGTAGTCCATGGAGCTGCTATAGTTCATTCTGGAACTGGCCTTCTTTAGAGTGGCCTCTATTTCTTGTTTTAGAGCAGTACATTCGTGGTGAATGGAGTCTTGGAATGTAGGATCACACGAAACTATGACTTCAAAATATTTACATCGAGATATAAATGTTACACGAATTCGTTTAGATCCATACATAAAGTGAACCATGTTTTTCTTGACACCTTCTTTAATGAAAGAGAAAGACTTGTTAGATATGAAACAAGCCATTGAAGCAGAAAAGAGTCCCATAGGAGTAAACCCACTACTGAAGTACATCAAGAGAGGCTCCACCAAACATGATCTACAGGATTCTTTGTGGAATAGGTCAAGTTCCTTTGCACTAGTGTTTTCTAACACGCAAGGCATAATGTATTCTTTCTCTTCTAAGACCGAGTTAGTATCAGAAGAATTGACTGACACAATCTCTGCTACAATGTGAAGATATGCTAGCAAAGCTACCAGTTGCTCTGGTGGAATCAGATCTCCTGAAATGTCAGCTGTAGCTGATATCAAATCTGTCATAGTGAATCCACCCGTCTTCCTGAATCTCTCGGATGTGGCCTGACCTATGCTATCAAAGCTCATGGCTTTCAGAATGACACCAGTGATACTGTCATACACTACCTGGATGTCTATGATGACCAGGTCTTCCAAACCAGGCACACTGGGGAAGTGCATCACAACACCGGCATGGTGGTGAAGAAACCACAGAGCTGCTTTGGTCTCGTAGGGTGTCATATTGAAGGCATAGGACAAGGCCAAGCAGGTCTCCAGGCTGGCTGTCCTCACTTCTCTCATGCGAAGACACAAGCTGAACAGGAGCCACACGGCTGGAATTTTTAGCTTCTTAAAGTGTTTCTCCATGGCATTCTCCAGTAGCTGATGCAAGTGATCGATTTCTTCTATTCCTCCTCCCATGTTGTCCAGAGAAACTACAAGCTTGTCTTGTGAGCAGAACTGAACTATGCCCTTCCTGTAGAAGTCAGTGTCTTTAATTACTTTTGGAAGCTGTGAGTCGACTGTAGCAATGTCTTCCTCAGAAACCTTGTCTTTGTGAGTACCCACTATATACACTACTGACTTGGAGGACTCCAGTATCTCACCCATGGCTGGGTTGTCTGTTCCTGGTAGAGGTTGAAGATGGGAAGAGGAACTGAAACAAGATATACTGGCCAGAGTGCGCAAAAGCATCTCTTGCAGAGTAAACTCAGATTTCTCTGGTGCACTTGTCTCTCCTGAAGCTCTCTGATAAAAAACCCGATACTCCTCATCTAATTGGAACATGTAGTTAAAGAACAGCATGTAGAGGCCAGGTCCCATGGTGAGTGCTGGTAGCATGTCCATCAGCTCAGGCTGACCTCCAGTATCTTCCATCCTCAAGAAAGCTCTGAAAGAATGCCTCAAATCTTCAACAAACTCTGGTTGTTGGGACACTTTCTTGAATACGGCAGCTATTTCGGAATAATCTTGTGATGTTGCCACCTCATCAGAAAGTTGGACATTTGTTGGTGAGACAGGAGAAGACTTCTTCTGTCTTGATGGCTTACTTTTGGAAAATCCAAGTAAAGTAGATTGTGGCGATTCTTCCACAGACTGCTCTGAACCACTGCCATCATGTTTGACAATTTTTGTGGTTTCTCTATTTTTATGGGAATCACTTGTACCCTCAGAAGTGGATTTGGTCTCAAAACTACTTTTGATACTGCGAAAGAGTACGGATGCTTCCTCAGTGAGATTCTGTACAATGGCCCAGTTTGCCTTCCTTTCTGCTGTAGTTGGATCAGACGAGCCTTGGACTAGCATATTGGAACACTCCACTGTGCCTGTGCTGCCATGAATCTGCTCCTCTTCTCCTGCTGACAGAAGATCTATGATCTCTTTCCTAACTCGACGGCGAGTTGTACTCTTGCCTTGTCGTGGAGGACCAACAAACATCAACTTTAAAGACAGAAGCTCCAGCACATCCTTGGAAACAATGAAGTGCTTGTACGCATCTTCAATCTTGTAGTAACCTATCACAGCAAATAAATACATACTTTGGACTATAAAACTGATCCAACAAATACAAATACTGATGTCTAACAATCATATTTATAACATATCTATCAGCACCTTAAATAGACTTCATTATACAGTGTAAAAATAGTATTGCATTCATAAACATCATTAAAATGTACATGACACAAAATACTATTACACATATACTATTTCAAAAACTACTCTTACCTCTCATGAATGCGTCAATTTGCTGACTCAGTTCTGCTAGTCCAATATCTTGTAAGACGTCCAGTAGTTGTTGCCATGTTGGATGATGTAGTCTACGCCATGTGACAATAACTTGTTCTACATAATCCACAGGATCTGTCTGTGGGTCAAGGTCTGGTAGTTCTAATCCAGTAGATTGTGTTAGTTGAGAGAGACTGTTGGCCAGGACAGACTCAATGTCAATGCCCATCACTGCCTCTAGTCTGGACAGGACATTGGATATGAACTGGTTGTCTGGGGAATAGGATATCACTACACAACAACAACAACAACAACAACAACATTATAAATATTTGTTTATCATTTATACATAGAAAATCAGAGGAAAAGAGAGGAGGAGGGAGATGGACTAAGAAGGAAGAATTGGAGACAGGGAGAAGTTAGGAAGGGAAAGGAGATAAAAAAAAAAAAGGAGATGATAGTAGTGGGTTATTATAATCACAGGTATTACAGTCAGACTTGTTGTATACTATACACAACTAGCTACATATTTTTTATAGATTGAGGGCAGGCAGAGTGCTGGAGCTAAGCCAACCACAGCAGCTGAAATAAAAACAGCTGCCAGTAGAAGCAGCTGCCAGTATCACCTGCAATTTAGATATGTTGTAAAGACCTAACATTTATAATAAACATGTTAATAATAAATTATTTTGTTCAAACATAATTTACCAAATAACAATAAAAAAATTTTTTAGGACAATCTCAATAACAATAACAATAATCTATAAATGTACTTGAAAGAGACTATATTAATATGAACCTGCTGAAAAGAAACCAATATTACTGCAGGGTAGAGAATTTTGAATACATTAACCTGACAGAGTTCAGTCAGGGAGGCTTCTAGAGGGAGCTGCTATTTGAATACACTAACCTGACAGAGTTCAGTCAGGGAGGCTTCTAGAGGGAGCTGCTATTTGAATACACTAACCTGACAGAGTTCAGTCAGGGAGGCTTCTAGAGTGAGCTGCTATTTGAATACACTAACCTGACAGAGTTCAGTCAGGGAGGCTTCTAGAGGAAGCTGCTATTTGAATACACTAACCTGACAGAGTTCAGTCAGGGAGGCTTCTAGAGGGAGCTGCTATTTGAATACACTAACCTGACAGAGTTCAGTCAGGGAGGCTTCTAGAGGGAGCTGCTATTTGAACACACTAACCTGACAGAGTTCAGTCAGGGAGGCTTCTAGAGGGAGCTGCTATTTGAATACACTAACCTGACAGAGTTCCTCTATACACTCCATTTGAGTTGGCCATTACTAACTGTCCAGTTGTTAATACTGCAGTAGCTATCCATAAAGCAATCTTCTTAGCTGGTCCATCTCCCTCACTAGTAGTCTCAATCCACTTCTCTGTTCTGTTGGAGTAACTGCTAACTGTAGAATATCTATCGATGCCGATTAGATTTGATAAATACGAGGCAATAGCGTCGATGGCAGTAGGTGTGGTTACTGTCCTCCATATTGTTAGTGGGGTTGTCCTGCCATTACTAGCAGATGCTATAAGGGACTCTAAAGTGCATATAAATAGAATCTCCTCCTTGCCATTTCCTCCTGTGAAGTAGAAGTTGCCTTCATGGAATGTTGATCGCATGTCACTGCATGAAGAAGGAAGTGAGTCTGCAGTCGTCCAATGGTCGTTAAGTAGAACTTCCACAACATCCAACCACTCGTCATGTGAGCCACGCCCACCAGCCACAACCAGGACCGCCAGTGATCCTCCACTAACTGATGATGCTCTGTAGCGAGGAGTAGGCATGGCACGTAGCGATGGCTTCCAGTCTAGACCAGTAGTACTAGTCAACAGAGAGTTAGTGGGTTCATCAGTGGAGGGATGCTGTCCACCAACCAATACAAACTTAGACTGGTAGGTAGTTAGGGACGAGGCTTCATATGGTGCACGAGTAGTAGTCCATGAGTGCAGGTCAGTAGAGATGTGAAGTCTGTCATCATTCCAATCTAGTAGCAGTACTTTATTCTGTATTGGTAATCCATTGTACAGGCCAGACTCTCTCCCTCCATGTATGGCAGTGTTCCCAGTGAAGTGAGGCTAAAGGATGAAGGAGATTTCTCTAAATACAAATAAACAAAATATATAAATAATAAAGAAAATAATGACAAACAAACAAACATTACATTAATTGTTTTAATGCAAGAATTTAAAAACTAACACACAAACAAATTTATACCAGACATTACATGCACCAATGTACGAAATATGCTAACGCACAAACAATCTTATCTTATAGAAACATTGCACGTGCTATATAAACACTTCATAATTAAAACAATAATTGTTAACAACAATAAATAATGTAAACAAACACACATACATACTAATTATACACAATGTTGACTAAATACAACATATAAACACACAAACTTAAAACACTAACATCATATATGACCGGCTATGAGAAAATCGACCGTTTTTACAATCAATTAAAATCGCTTAAACACACAATAAAGTCAATTTACCTAATATTTATAAAAAATATGTTTCTGGCGTTTTCTGCAACATTACTAGCAAACTACTGAAGGTTAAAATTTCGGCTGATCTGAGCCAAAGCTTCAAAATAGGGTTTTAGTAATGGCGATCTACCGTACTAATAGCACCAGCTGAATTGGAGAAAGCAAGTCGCTGTTTCTATGACGATACCCGTGGAAGCTAAAGTAAAAAAGGGCCACAGGAAGAATAGCTTACAACACAAACTCTAGCTTACTCAGTATGACTAGTAGTACTAAAGCCTAAAAGCTTACCAACTTTTATCAAGAAGTTTTGGACAAGCACTAAGAAAAACTCCGTACAAAAACTCTGGACACGAGGTCACCCTTTGCAGGAGAAAATCTTACAATACCCATTTAAACAAGATTTTCTCTTCACTTTAATTTTTGTTCTGAAGCTACCCGTGTGGCTTTCTGAGTGTTTATACAGCCCACATAGAGCTCCTAGCTGAAGAATGAATGGTAAGTGCTATTGACTTATAGAACTACAGGATTACAGCATAAAACTGATTTTATTTAAACATCTCACAATGTCAGTTTTCTCAGAGCCGGTCACATATTCTAGCACACAAATACACACTAAGAAAATATGATGCTTCTTCCTGTATTAAAAGGCACCAGAAAATGGTTTGAACTTCATCCAGTAGAACGGACAGTGGAAGCAGGTATAACAAAAGGAGGTGCAAACAGTATGGCGATTCATAAAATGTGACCGTCTACGAGAAAACCAGGCACAACGCAGCGTGCGTAAATATCGAGAAAAGATCGATCAATTTCTTAAAAATGTATTGTTTCAAGCCCACGGAAGGGAAAGGAGGTTAGGTCTATTATAGCGGGAAAGACTTAAGCTACGGCGATAAAACTTGGAGAGCTCAATATCTGGACGCCGGCAACTCTGTAAGTGCAAAAAAAAATTTTTTTCGAAGGGTGCTGCATTGTGCCCGGTTTTCCTGTAGATGGTCACAAATACGGTTATACTTCTGTTAAACTATGTTTTAACCCTTTCGTTCCCAATCCCGCTTTAAAGCGGGTGAAGACCGGTTGGCTTCTCCGAATTTTTAAAAATAGTTACATTATAGCTAGAACCTTCAGATTGCATACACAGGTGCCCAATGCATTGGAGAAGCATCTAAAATAGCTTTCAGCCAGGACTGCTTCGACAGTACCTCACAGCAGTTGCGTTTATTTCTTCCTCGGCAAAAAAAAAAACATCGGTTCTCCGTCGAATTTTAAAAAAAGTTACCTTCTTCACAGCAGCTTCATTTATGGATCCAGTCATCTCCAGAGCTTTGTAGAAGCAGCAAAAAATTGCTTGAGCTCAGTAGCCTTCCATAACACATTGAAACAACCGCTTCTTTGCCGACCAAGACTTTGCGGTTTGACTTACTGTCTTCTCCATTTTTTATAAAATCGCCAGTTCAACTGGGGACCTCCCTATTACGTACAGTCTTAGGTAATGCTTATTACATCATAGGATAAAAGTGAGCGTGTCGTGTGACCCCGGTAACTATGCAAAAAAAAATTTTTTTCAAAGTCATTTTTTGGAAGATGGCGTCTAGAAATTACAATGCGGTGCAAGTTTTAGACTTGCTTGATGCTGACTCTAGCGACTCAGGATCAAGCGGAGAGAAGGGAGACGACATCTAGGGCTATAGGAGGCCCTGTATCAGGGTTGGTGGACCAGACCCCGTCAACTCTGATACTGAAAATGGGAGTCAAGAAGATGATCGAGGTAAGCTTGTCTTTCTCTTGTCTTTGTCTCGAAAAATAGCCAGCTTCTGTTGTGGAAAGGACTTATTTATAGCTATATTGAGATAGAGTAAGCTGTTTAGCTATAATATATATATATTTCTTTGAGTTTTGAGATTTGAAAGTGGCTTGTGGTTTTTTGAACAAATTCAAATTTTCAAAAAAAATTTAAAAAGTTTTTACCACATATACTACTAGGACCAGATGTAAATGCAGTCACCGACCCGATTACGCAGATGAGGCGACAGGAGCAGAGTCTTCCAGTCATGAAGGAGAGGATACCAGACCTGAGTCTTCCAATGATGAAACACGAATAGGCAGCAGGTTCCAGTGATGAGGAAGAGGAAGTGGCTCCTCCTGCTCCGAGTTCTGGACGTCCTCGCGGTCGGAGAAGGCGGGAATCGAAGAACAAGAGTCGGGTGGATGAGGTAGGGGGAGAGTGGAAGAAAGATGACAACACACCCATTGATATTCCATAATCTTTTGTGTGATGGACCACAAACTTTGATATTTGTGGCTGCCCCCCCCCCCCCTGAACATCCCAAAAGTTGTAATATGTATTGTTATTGTCGTTGTCGTTGTCTGTGTTTTTGTGGTGTTGTAGTGGAGCTTCACACTCGATGTATATGTGTGTGCGTGGAGTTGAAATGTTATTCTGGTGCTTCCAGATCTAACCGGGGAGGGAACGAACTCGGGGGGGGGGGGGTCTTTTCCAATCGGGGGGCTACTATGCCCATGTAAGTTGAATTTCATGTATGTGTGTGTGTGTACACCAGTCAATTTATATTATACATTTATTTTTATGATCTGTATTCACCTGTATCTTCTTTTTTCTAGTGTGTGTGTGTGTGTGTGTATGTGTGTGTGTGCATTTGTGGAATGAGAGAGAGCAACCGTGGACAAACAGTATGTGGCGATTCCGTATACAACCTGGGAGGGAACTCTGGATCTTTTTGGATCGTGACTACTATGCCCATGTAAGTTGAATTTCATGTGTGTGTGTGTGTGTACACCAGTCAATTTATGTATAATAAATTATACATTTATTTTTATGATCTGTATTCACCTGTAGCTTCTTTTTTCTTGTGTGTGTGTGTGTGTGTGTGTGTGTATGTGTGTGCGTGCATTTGTGGAAAGAGAGAGAGAGCAACCATGAACAAACAGTATGTGGCGTTTCCGGATCCAACCTGAGAGAGAACGAACTCGGTGGTCTTTTTCGGTCTGTGACATCATCCATGCCGGGTAAGTTGAATTTCATTTTTTCAACTTACTGATATTTGGGTGTCCAGCTAGGGCTGGGAGAGGGGGGGGGTTATGGTACAAGAATGTCAGTGAAAAGTAATGACGGGGGAGGGGGGGGGTTATGGTACAAGAATGTCAGTGAAAAGTAATGACGGGGGAGGGGGGGCAATTCAGCGAGGCCAGCTGTTATGTTACAAATATCATTGTTGTCTTGTGTTTTTTTGGTATTGTATGGAGGTTCCGGATCCTATGGGAGGGATCGTTCAGTCTGTGCCACCATCCATGCCGGGTAAGTTGAATTCCACGTGTGTGCTTGTACTGCTTTTCATTTTCAAATTACACTTTCTCAATACAACGATTGTTTCTCTCATGTACAGTGTGGAGTATACATACCAGGGTTCATACAGTGGGAGGCTAGCGCTGGGTTCCCCCCTAGAATTTTGGGAGTTGAATAGAAATGAACATTTAGGAAGCATTTATTTTCAGTCTGATATTGTATCCCATTATGTTCCTATCATAACTGAGTCATTTAGTGCATAGGACCGAACACTGATCATCAGTGTGAAGTATAGACTCGTATGCAAAGATGTGCATCAAAGTAGTGTAGGTTCCAAAAAATGGGTGTGGCGAAGTACACTCGGAGCCCCACCCAAACAAAAATCCTGTATGAAACCGCATACAATACATCATAAAGTTGCAATTATATAGGATCATGAATAATTTGTTGTTTGTATTACAAATATCTTTGTTGTTTGTGTTTTTGTGTATATGAAATTGTTTTTTAGTGGAGCTCGACGTCCGATGGCATACGTTCCTTGTGGACACTCATAGATGTCTCCTACATGATCAAAATCAGCACCACACACAACAAACAACATATTTTATTGTTGAACTAATATAATATTGGTATATAATGCATCAAACAATATTATTTCTATTTTATTTTATTTTTTTATTGATGGGAAAAGTGGATTTTTTGGGGGGAAAAATTTTTTTTTTTTTGAAATATTAGTAGATGGCTTAAATATTATTCAATTTTCTCAATCAAAAAATGAGGGGAATCCCAAACTCTTGGTCTATTTAGTGATATATGGTTGCTATGGGGTTTTCCCAGCCAGCATCGAGTTAAAAAAATAAAACGGCAATGCTCTACTCCGCGGTAGAAAATTAGATTTTTCCGCGCGCGTCCAAACAATTCAGGAACGAAAGGGTTAATCTGCAAAAGATTCCTCAACAATTGTCCCTATCTGGTGTTCAGGGAGTTAATTTAGGTTACAGTAATTGTTTTGTGAATGTAACTCTTTCTCCCACTCATGTCTGTAGCCCCAGAATCCCTCTCAGAGCTGCGCTGGTCAACAAGGTGACATGCAACCTACCACTCCAAGATGCCACTGGGGTTCGGAAGCTCTCCTATATTAAAGCACTCCATCTTGCCGACCCAACATTTGACAAACCAGGCAGAGTGGACCTCCTCATTGGTTGTGATGCTTGGCAAGACATAGTGAAACCAGAAACAAAGAAAGGAAACCCTGACGAGCCAACTGCTAGAAATACCGTCTTTGGTTGGGCAATTATTGGAAGATACACACCTGATCACTCTTCCCCTCCAGCTCTACCAGTTCCTGTCTACAACCTCTCCGCCAGTGAAACCATGGATTCACTACTTCTCAAGTTCTGGGAGACTGAGGAAGCCTCAAGTCTGACTACCAGTCTTACGTCTGAAGAAAGGGTAGTCGTGCAACATTTCAAGGACAATCATGTGTACTTGTCTGAAGGCAGATACCAGGTATCACTCCCTCGCAAGGCAAGCATTTTCTCTCTCGGAGACTCAAGGAAGCAGGCTCTTCAACGATTTGAAGCAAATGAGAGATCAATCTTCAGAAAAGGGAAGTGGGCTGCATTTCAACAAGTGGTTCAAGAGTATCTTGATCTGGGTCATGCGGAGTTAGTTCCGAAGACAGCCACGAACAGTCCGGTCAGTGAACACTATTACCTTCCTATGCACAGTGTGACTAAGGCCAGCAGCACCTCAACCAAGTTGAGAGTGGTTTTTGATGCAAGTGCAAAAACCACATCCAATGTATCACTCAATGACATGTTACTCACTGGACCTACTCTCTTCAATGCCATTGATAAGATCCTACTTCGCTTTCGCACCTATACTGTTGCCATATCTGCTGACATAAGCAAGATGTACCGGGCAGTAGAGTTGGCAGAGAAAGATAGAGACTTTCATCGTTTCCTGTGGAGAGCAGAGAAAAATGAACCAATCCAAGACTACAGGATGACTCGAGTGACGTTTGGAGTTGCATCATCTCCCTATCTAGCAGTTCAAGCTCTGCAGCAAACAGCCCATGACTTCGGTGATGCTTTCCCCCTGGCTAAGTCTCATGTGCTCTCTTCTTTCTATGTTGATGACTTGTTAGCTGGAGCCAACACACATGAAGAGGCCCTTCAACTCCAACAACAGCTAAGGCAACTCTTATTGAAAGGAGGCTTCGATCTGCGCAAGTGGCGAAGCAGTTCTACACAAGTATTGCAGAACATAGATACAACTCTCCATGAAAAAATTCCAACAAAGTCACTGACTGATGACCATTCATCCGAACACCCCAAGGCATTAGGTATGGTGTGGGATTCTATATCAGATACTATGAGTGTGTCTGTAGGTGAACCCAAGGCAATAACACCGACCAAGCGAGGAGTGATTTCCGACATTGCCAGAACATTTGATGTCCTTGGTTGGCTAGCTCCATCTCTAATTGTCATGAAAATTATGTTCCAACGACTCTGGGAACTCAAACTCTCAGTGGACGAGGAAATTCCGGCTGAACTATCAAGACAGCATCGACAATGGAGACAACAACTCACACTGCTTAAAGGAAAGTTACTTCCACGCTGTTACTTTCGAAATACTTCAACTCCAGACACTATCCAGCTCCATGGCTTCTCAGATGCTTCTGAAAATGCATATGCAGCAGTCATCTATGTCAGAGCAACCTACAGCGACAACCCTCCCACAGTATCCTTGGTAACTGCTAAGACCAAGGTCGCCCCATTGAAGAAGTTGTCTATTCCTAAACTGGAATTATGTGGAGCTTCTCTGCTAGCCAAACTCTTAACCATAACCAGGCTAGCACTTGACATTCCATTATGTGACACTTATGCTTGGTGTGATAACACCATTGTGTTGTATTGGTTGGATGGAAACCCACGAAGGTTTAAAACCTTTGTGGCTAACAGAGTATCGAGCATTCTGGACAGTTTGCCTCCCACATCTTGGAATTATGTTCCAACAGAAAGCAATCCTGCTGATTGCGCATCACGAGGTTTATTCCCACAAGACCTTATGAACCATGACCTGTGGTGGAATGGTCCGCTTTGGCTACGTACAAACTCCATCCAGTGGCCTCCACAACCAATCTCACTTCCAGCCAGTATTCCTGAAGCAAAGCCAGTTGTGTGTAACATTGTCAGTTACACTTCCACCAAGTGGATTGAAGAGAAATTTGAAACTAATGATAAGCTGTTAAAAGTGAATGCTTGGATTCTTATATTCATTTCTAATCTCAAGCTCAAGCGAGCTAAAAAGAACACTCAACTCTCTCCTACATTATCGGCTATGGAACTTCTTTTGTCTGAACAACATTTATTAGCACGCTCTCAGGATCGACATTTTTCTGAAGAACGTCAGCAATCATCACGTGGTAAATCTCTCAAAAATTCAAGTAGATTACTTGCTCTTAATCCAATTCTTGGAGAAGCTGGGTTGCTGGTTGTGGGTGGTCGTCTTTCCAACTCTCAATTGGCTCTATCACAAAAGCATCCACCTATTCTAGCCAACAAAGATGTCCTTACTCAGCTGATGTTTCGTTCTCTCCATGTATCCTTGTGTCATTGTGGTCCTTCATTACTCTTATCTCATGCAGGTAGCAGAGCACATGTTTTGGGAGCACGTCCACTCGCCAGGAAAGTGTGCAGGAGTTGTGTGGTTTGCAGGAAAGTGGCAGCCAAACTGGAGACACAACAACTGGGACAGTTGCCTAGAGCTCGAGTAATCCCAAGTCCAGCCATTTGTCTGATCTCTATCAATTCCTGCAAAAGGATGCCACTCAGAACCAAATCAGTGCTTCCATGTTGTCTCAAAGAATAAAGTGGACATTCAGCCCTGAACGTGCTCCTCACTTTGGTGGTTTGTGGGAAGCAGCGGTCAAGTCAGCCAAGTATTCTCAAATGGGTAATTGGCGCTCAGAAACTTGATTATGAAGAATTCAGCACAGTGCTTTGTCAAGTTGAAAGCTGCATGAACAGTCGACCTCTGTTGCCGATCGACTCTCACTCCGATGATGGAATAGAAGTTCTAACCCCGGGACATTTTCTTATTGGAAGATTGTTAAGAGCATTCCCTGAACAAGACACCGTAAAGACGACTTCTCTGCTTCGTCGATGGACGCTCTGCCAAAATCTCATTCAACACTTTTGGAAGAGATGGTCTAGTGAATATTTACAGCAACTGCAGCACATGCAGAAGTGGAAGACCCCACAACAAGATATCCAGATTGATGACATAGTCATTATCAAAGAAGATTCAGCTTTCACTAATCACTGGCCACTCGCTAAAGTAACAGCCATATTTCCTGGAAAGGATGGTAAAGTACGAGTCGTACAAGTGAAAACCAGCACTGCTCTCTATAAATGACCGATTTCAAAGTTGGCACTCATTCTTCGCACAAGTTCTTCACAAGAATCTAGGAAGGACGAGTCGCCCTTCGAGGGGGAGTGTGTTGAAGCCACTGCATGAAAACTAACTTATGATCATAAATACTAATTTACATTTGAACTAGTTCACGCTTTCATTCACTCACTAGTATTCATATTTCTGTCTCTCACACTAATAGGGGATTTGCATGATGACATCACGTAACATCCTACCACGCCCACCGATGGTATCACTGCACACCGTGTCCCATTGAAAATGTATTAGTTTTGCTGACCGCTTAGTCTATTTTTTGCTATAGCACCAGCGCCAGGCTGCACAGAGCTTCCAAATTACAGGAATAGCTTTATTATGAAATTTACTAACTGCTGATAGCAAAAGTTTAGGATTTTCAGCCCTGGTTATTGGAATTCCTGGGAGTGAAATTTGGTGATGGTTATCTAACCACCCTACTTCTTCTTGGAACTCCGCCTTGAAAACTGAGACTGGCTGGTTTTTCTCAGAATTCTATAGCCTGGTGGTGGCCTGCCTATTGTGCTGTGGATTTTCTTAGAAGTAACCTGATTGTGGTGAAGTTATTATCTCCATAAACTAGTCAGGAGACATAAATGCAACCACCTGTCTGACAGACTCAGACTCTGGTAGAAATACCATTTATAAAAGCAAGTAGCTATAGTTGAACATCTTACTCTTAGTCAGCTTCATGTTGTGAAGTTGAGATAGATATAAGGTATGTATTTGCTAGCAAATATTGGCAACTTAAAAGAAAGGTAAGCAAAATGGTATGTAGCTAAACAACAGCCTCGCGATACTGTGACTTGTGACAAAGTAAAGTGGTCTAAGACATACTTCCTAAATTGAATATATATATAGTTGTCTTTGAGAATCAAGGTATAAACGAAAAACAGGAAAAAATATTTACCACAGTTTTGCTAACTCCATTACTAGCTATCAGAAGTTTGGACATTGAATTAGCATTAACAGGTTTTTCTCTTAGTGCACTCAATTATTGGTTCACCAATTTGATTCACTTCATAGTATTTTATTATGATTATCATCATCATTATCACCTGCAGTAATAAATTTTCTCACAAAGCGTGTGGGACTGTTGTGTATCTATGGACTGTATCAGTAATAATGTCCTGTTTGCTAGTTTTTAACTAGAATTTATTATGTCCCTTTACCATTTTTTTTACCTCTTCAACAGGTAGCTAGCTAATGGCATTACTTAACCACACAGTAGGTTGGTTATTTTAGGTAGTTAATGCACGGACATTAATGTCCTGCAGAACTGGCATAACTATTGCTTTCATGTTTTACACTGGTTAAACTGTAACTAAACAATCAAAGAAAATGAATACATATTGAACTAAGGGGAGAAAGATAATTAAAATAAACATAAAAACATACTCAATCTAAATAAAGTAAACTTGATCAGTAATAAGAGGCAATATTAATTGCAGGCTTACCAATTCTCCACTGCCGTCCCTGTAGCAATGCTTTTTGTTACAATATCCTCCACAAAGATATTCAAGAGTTCTTCCACATTGTGGAGCAAAACAGCTGATGATACAAATCCTATCTTTTTAGAAATTAATCATTTCTTTCTCATCAGTTTATCCTTAGGAAAGTTATGAAATGATCACCATGTTGTTCTTTCTTCTGTTATCTTAGCATTCAGGAACAAAGCAATCTCTTTTTCTAACTTCTCTTGTAAGACTCGCCAATCCCTGAAGAGAAATTAGTATCTTCACCACAATCAGCTTCTAAGAAGCAGGCCACCCCCAGGCTATAGAATTCTGAGAAAAACCAGCCAGTCTCAGTTTTCAAGGCGAGTTCCAAGAAGAAGTAGGGTGGTTAGATAACCATCATCAAATTTCACTCCCAGGAATGTAATTTGGAAGCTCTGTGCAGCCTGGCGCTGGTGCTACAGCAACAAATAGACCAAGCGGTCAGCAAAACTAATACATTTTCAATGGGACACCGTGTGCAGTGATACCATCGGTGGGCGTGGTAGGATGTTACTTGATGTCATCATGCAAATCCCCTATGTACTCTTACTCTAACTCCAATGTGGCATGTTAACTTAACACATTAAGTTTTCAAGAAGTATGAAAACTTAATGTGTTAAGTAACATGCCACACTTTGGAGTTTGAGTAAGACTACATTTACTGCTACATCTAGATAAGGCTGTTGTTTCAAAACTCAGAGGTTTGATAGTTTTAATAGCATCTAAAATCCTCTTTTATATACCTGTGGTTTTCAACAATCAGTTAATAAAATTGCAATATTGTCATGGAAGACCCAAGGTAAGCATCTGGACATAAACATTTTTTGCACACTGTTGATAATATTCCAAGAGTATTTCTATTCCATCTGCTAATGAATGAGTGAAAGTGTGATGTCTTATATCTGTTGTATAACTAATAATATTTTGAAGCATATAATAAGTGTATAGCTGCATTTTTAAAATTTTTTAATCTATTACTTTAGCTTAATAGGCTTCCTCCCAGTTTCTTTTGTTAGTAAAAAATTTTTATTAATGGTTAGGCTCTAAAATGTGCGATTTTTTCTTTATAATTGCTTTCATTTTTAAGCCTCAAAAAGTTGTGGCAAGTGGTTACTATGACATTAAAAAGTGTTCCCAATACGCAATTAAAAAACTTTGCCATGCTACAGCAGTTTCGTGTATTTGTGTCAGGAACTGCTTGTAATTAAGATAGTCAGAATTGTTTTAAAATAATAATGTATTTGAATAACTTGTACACAATGGCTTGCCCACCATTTGTGCTCAAGCACATCACTAGTATGTATATATTGTTATAAGCAGCCAGTATTTAAGGCAGTACCAGTGGCCACTGATAATACTTAATAAATTTTGTTATTTCTTCTACTAGTTTACAAGTTGTAATTATTATGCTAACTACGTGCACACAGTGATGAAAAAACTGATATTTAAAAAGAATACTAACAGAAATTACCAATGTATTAGAAATTGATAAGAATCTAGTGCACATGACTATATAGTGGGCCATAACTTTAGAAGACTACCATCTGAATTTCCTTAGCTAGAACTGTCAATTCAATATCTTCTAATAGTTCTATTAGACCCTCCCATGTAGAAGGATATGAGGTAGCCTCTTCTTCATTGCTCAGCCATACATGGAATACTTCTTGACAACGATCTTCTACTCTAGGATAGTTCATTTCTATTCTTTGAGTGTGAGCAGGAGTGAGTCCCAATAGAGAACTGGCATCTCTCCATTTAGGACTGACTTCATCTATAATGCGTAGCTTTTGTTTCTTTCCTTCAGCATTCGTCCACTTTAGAAGAATGAGGTTTTTCATAATTAGAGGATAAACTAAAATTTAAATGTAACACAAAGTACATTATGCTTTTGTAAAATGTCTAGCTAGATGAAAAAATTATATGCTTAGCTTAAAGTTAGATAGATAAACAATACATCTGATGTACCATCCAATGAGTTAACAAAATGAAACAATAGTACATTATTATGTGTAGTATATAGACATTTCATATAGGATTAACCAGAAAATAGAAAAAATACATTCTGTTTTGGTTAACAATAAAACCATGAGAATGAATAATGAAATAAGTGGTGTAAATCTGATATTTTTTGGTATAACTCATTTCGTATTGATTATTGTAAACACCCATACAATACTGTAGCTAATGCATCAATGTAATTATTTAATATATCTCATCACTATCAAAGAACTTAACAGTAATAATAATCATTTCTTCACGAGTTTTTTAAACATTGAATAATTATATAAAATTACACACAATTTCATGAAAAAATCGAGGTTTATGGCTTAAGTGATCAGAGAAAAAAGAAACCCCCTTTCAATAATTCTAGATCCGCCACTGAGAGCTACTACTATTATTAATAACATTAAGAAATATAAGAATCACCTTGATAACTTGAACATTGCTGCACTGCATCATTGGTTTCTACACAATCCTGTGGCTCCACTTCAAATTCTAAGTTAATATGCAAAATTAACGGAAAGCGTTTCAGTGCAAACTAGACCCGCATGTAGATTCAAGCTACTACTGCTACTAAATTGAAATTGACAATATTAGATAGGCCAACTTTGAATCTGTTGTTTTGCTGTATTTGTAGTTAAACACACACATTATATTTTATGAAAATGATTGCATTCATGTTGTTAAGATAATTATATAGTAAGGTATATTAAAAAATATATGTCTATAACTATCATAATAAATACTCTAAAAATTCAATGCTAGCTCTTTCAGCTTCAATATGAATACCTTTATGAGGTAGTGTTGCAGTAGTCATTACGCTGCCACATTTCTCCTATAGTGTTGATAAATATAGTATTTGTTACACAGATATGTATTAATTTTTATTGTCATACCTTATTGAACCAAATTGTCTGTCTTGAATCTATAAGTGGAATTATGTTAGTACTATTTGTGTCCTTCAGACACTTCATTTTAGGAGAAGTTTTATCTTCTAGTATGCATAAGTGAGGTAAAATTTCATCTGTTCGCTTAAATAATGAATTCCAAAAATACTGTTTTTCTGATGGATGGTCTGTACATTCAAATCCATATTGAAGTCTTGCATTGAGGTACTTCAGATTATAATTGACTTGTGTTAACATTGAAGTGATAGTATTTCTAATGTGAGCACAGACTACAGAAGTGGGCATTGTCGGATGAGATTCTCTGTAGAGTACCACTTTAATATATGTGGCATAGCTAATGATAGTAACTGTGTCCAAGTCCTTTCCTACTAGAAATTCAATCTTGTTGCGACAGGGACTGTCTTCTTTGAAAGTCCAATTTAGTTCAGTGTTTGAAACCAGGCCTATAATAAGAGAAGAGAAGACTCCTAATGGTAAGTAGCCGCACTCATATCGATACACGAGAGGAGCCACATCTATAGAAATAGAAACCTTTTGGAGCTCATCTTTTGTAGCACTTCTAAGAATACTAGGCATGAAGTAAGTACTTTCTTTTCTTTTTCTTGTAATTGGAAGGGGAGCTAAGATATTATGATACTCAAAAAGTGTGATTAGCATTTCCATAGAAATGGAATCCTTTACATCTTCTTTAGTAGCTTCCAGTAGATCTGCCATTGTGAACTGAGCTTTGTTCTTAAATGCTGTTGCTGCTCGATGTCCAGCTTTATTGTACACAAATGTCTTCTTTACTAGTTGTGTTGCAGCATCGAAGATCACCTGAACAATAATTTGTTGAACAAACAGTTTAATTCAAATTAACTATAATAAACTATACACACCTTGTCTGTCTTACAATTAGAAGACAAATAATATATGCCCATTATTAAAAATTAAGGAGAATAATTATTATGTTTATATTTTTTACTTTTGCCAAAAATTGTTTTTATGAGCATTGTTTATTCTAGTAATAAATGCCTAGTTATTTCTAAAATGTGAGCCTTCTTCATCCCAATTGCTTCTGCCAGCCCCTTGTTTATTAATTCATTTGTAATTAACCACAAACTTAATTAAATATTATGTGAATAATTGAAGAACTTATCATTCCCCATTCAAATAGTAAATGGAACTGTTGTTCAATTGAATTAGTCTATAAAAGTATAGCAGCACAAGGAGAGTGAGATGGCATATCAATTAAAGGAAATACAATTACAGGCGGTTTATTTATTTGTGTAAAGATTACAGCATGAAATTCATCAATCTTAAATTCCAATTCTAATAGATTCACCACAGAGTTGAAACTTTATGTATAGTGAGGTCTTTTAGGGCCAAAAAAATAGCAATATGTTTACGGGCTGGACAAAAGCATTAAACTTAGTCAGGTGATAGATATGATCATACTAAACAAGAAAATGACCGGCTCCAAAAAAACTAGCTTGAAGAAGCGGAGATATGGATAATAATGGCGAAATTAGGCGAAAATTAGATGTCTATACTGGCAGCACTTGCAAGTAAGTACCTGCACATTGACAAGCAGCTGCAAGTTATTTCCTGCACATTGACAAGCAGCTGCAAGTAAGGACCTGCACATTTAGATTAGTTCTGACTGTTCTCTGTGGTGAATCCATCACCACATTATTACAGATGAACTATTTCTATTTTTAGAATAACTGTATTTATGCATGCCTCGTCCTCATCAACACCTTACTTTGACAATTCAAGCTATATAGACTTATTTGGTCATATTCATGCATCCATCCACACACATTCTTATATATATACCATTCTCTGCCTTTCCCAGTTGAGTTCTGTCCACATGCTAACTTTTATGATACTCTTTCTCGAGCATCTAGTATTAGCTTTGAACAGCTAGCTAGAATCTGGACTGAACTTTGGTGGCAGCGACTATCAGTCTCTGTGCTGCCCTGTGAAGTGAGCTGAGTGTGTTTGTGTGCCTTAGCTATCTTGCTTAGCGAGCCTCCCGCTCATCTCGCCACATTCTCTGTAGCTGTAAATGTCTAAGCCCATTGATTGGAACTTGCGTATAATCTGTCAGGAAATTTCATCAGCAGAACTTCGCTGCCCTACCAAGTGTGCATCAGATCGGCCTCAAGTTGATATCTACAATGTATTCTTAGGAAATGTTTGAAAAGTTCAAGGAACTCGATGCCTTGCCAGTGAATGTTGACAATGGTGAGCAAGGGACAGCTTTAGCATTTGTGGAGAACAATGCATCCTGGCACAAACAGTGTCATCAGAAGTTCAACAATTCCAAACTGGAGCGTGTGAAGCAGAGGCTACAGAAAAGGAAGAGATCATCCGAAGAAGGAAACCCTACTTCCGCATGTCGATCCAAGCATAAGCCTTCTGAAGTACATAGGCTGTGCATTTTTTGTAGTAATCTGACATCCGAGGAATTGCATGAATTTACCACTTTTAACATTGATAAGAAGACGATTAGAGACATGGCTAGTGAGATGTGGGACAGTGAGCTTCTTATAAGATTAGCTGGTGGTATTGACCTTGTTGCAGCTGAGAAAAAATACCACCTTTCCTGCCTGACCAAATATAGGAATCGTTACCGTTCTTTCGTCCGATCTCAATCTGCCTCATCAAAGTCAAGCATTGTTGTTAAGCAAGCTAAAGCACGCGCTTTTGCTGAGCTAGTAATGCATATTGAAAGTAGTTTGGAAGAGGGTATATATGTTTTCAAACTAACTGAGCTTCATGATCGCTACGAAAACCGTTCGAAGAAGTTGCATGTAGACTTTTCTACAAACAGGACCCGGTTAAATGAAGAGCTTACAGATTACTCTAAGGAGCATGGAATCCAAGAACAATCAGAAGGAAAAAATGTAATCTTGCTGTTTCCAGAGGGGATGCATTCCCTTTTACAAAACATGTCATCATTAGATTCCCAGATTAATTCTGAAACTTTACAACTAGCTTCAGTAGCCAAAATAATCCGTCAGGAAATATTTCAGGAAGAAAGCAACTTTCGGTTTGGCTGTAAGTTTCCTCCAAATTGCCAGAAAGAATGTGTGCCTTACAATCTAAATCTTCTTATCTCCATGATCCTTTATGGACCCAATCAAGATAGTCATGAATGCACAGTCTTGTCTCGCTATATCTCAATTAATACTCTTCAACTCCAAGAAGAAACAAACTCAATCAGCAAAGAGTTTTTATAGACACTCTGTTGTCCGTGAGCCTCCTCTTCCTCTATATGTTGGTCTGAAAGTTCATTCATTTGTGCGTAGTAAGAAATTGATAGAGGTACTTCAGTATCTTGGGATTAGCATTTCTTATAACAGAGTAATGCAGATTGAAAAGGATATAGCACATTCTGTTTGTAGTCAGTATCAAGCTAATGATGTGGTTTGCCCATCTCAATTGCGGCAAGGGCTCTTTGTAGTAGGTGCTGTTGATAATATAGATCACGACCCTTCTTCTACAACTTCCCGATCTTCTTTTCATGGAACAGGTATTAGCATTACTTAGTTTCCTATTGCCAATAATTTGGGTGTAGAAATAGAACCAGTTACTACTGTAGCATCACAACTGATTGTCTTACCACCCTCTTATTCTCTATAGTTCCGGCTGTAGCTTTAAACCAATCAAAAGCTGAAGTTCCACAAAAAACCTGTAGTGATGTAAGTAGTAACTTACTAGAAGATGCTACCAAGAAGAAAATGCTGTGGCTAAAAAGTTCGATGGAGCAATTAAGCTATTCGTTTAATGATTACAAACCATTAACGTGGGCAAGCTATCATGCTCATCTTCAACCACCTGTGACTGATCCTCCTTCAATCAGTGCAATGTTGCCACTTTTCCCCGATAAAGCTGATTCCCCAGCTATGATTAAGCATGCTATGGACATCCTTAAAGATGTTACTTCTTTCCTTCACCCTGGACAGATGCCAGTCATGGCATGTGATTGCCCAATTTTTGCCAAAGCCAAGTTTATTCAGTGGACATGGCCAGCAACTTACGGAGAAAGTGAGTTTCTCGTAATGTTTGGGGGACTACACTTGGAGATGGGCATGTGGAATATGCTAGGTGATTACTTAGCTTCATCTGGATGGACAACAGCACTATGTTACGAAATGATCACAAGAAGTCCTACTTTCCAGTACTGGAATACTATTTTATCTCTTGAAGAGCTAGTCCTTGTTTTTGTGAGAGCTCATCATGAAAAGAAGTTTTCCTTATATGTGGAGGCTTTGAAAAGCATTGTAGGATATTTCTTTGCTTTTGATCATTATAACTATGCCAGGTGGGTTTCTGTCCACATAAGTGACATGTCCTCATTTTCTACCTCCTTTAGACAAGAATTCCAAAACAACTGGGTTGTTTCAAAGATGCAGCACAAATTTTCAAGCATTCCAATCGATCAAGCTCATGAACAGCATAATGCCGTGGTGAAAGGGAAAGGAGGGATTATTGGCTTGACTGAGAACCCAGCTGCATTGCAGCGCTGGCTAATATGTGGTCCTGAGCTTGCTCGAAGTATCTCAGAGTTTGAGAGTGAAATTGAGCATGCTTCATACAGCTCAAGTCAGCTTCATCATGAAGAAGGACTAACTGCTCAAACAAACTTCAAGCAGCAGGTCAACTCTCTGGTGGATGTGATATCTACTTTTGGCCATCCATTCGAAGATGATTGCCCTGAACTTGTTGTTCTAAACACACGTGCTTGTGCAAATGATTCTGTTGCTGTAACAGTGAAACGTGTCAAAGACCTTGGAAGAGAGCAGTACCTAAAGTATAAAAATGAAGTTCTTATAAACAGAACTGGTTCCATTCATGACACGATTAAGAGGAATTCCTTGGCCCTCTTCCGTTCTCCTGAGCCAAAACTGAAGTCAAAGACATCTCAGCAGCTTGCTGCATATAGAAGCAACACATCTCTCTTTGGTCTGACGGAATTTTTTCTCATGAAAACCAACCAACCCCCCCTTCGTTATCTGATTTTGGAACAATAAGGATAGGCAAGAAATCTGTTCTTCTTTCATGCTTTGATACCACTCACCAGCCTTCACAACTTAACCAGTTTGATTGCAAGATACTGGATGGTGCTGCTGTGGTGCATTTCTTGAAGTCAGAAACAGCAGCTACCTTTGCTGATTATTCCAACAAGATATTCTTACGGTACATCTTACAACAGTTTCAGGATATAAGTAGAATCGACCTTGTTTGGGATTGTTATCTTACTAAAAGTATCAAAGGTGGTGCTAGAAACAAACGGGGTAGTGGCATTCGTGTCAAAGTCTCAGCACAAGCCAAGATTCCAAACAGATGGGAGAACTTCCTTAGGGATTCAAGAAACAAGGAGGAGTTATTTTCTTTTCTTACCGAATGTCTGTCCAGTATTGAGGTTCCAGATGGTAAAGTCATTTTTAATACATCAGGTAAGCATGAATTAAAATACATTATGCATGATAACATTATTATTGCAATTATTTTAGGTACAAAGGTCAAATGTAATGGGAGTGATCACGTAATGGCTGATTCAGATCATGAAGAAGCGGACACCCGAATTGTACTTCACATGAATCATTCTTTACAAGGTGGAGCAAGCACAATACTTGTTCGTACAGTCGATACCGATGTAATGGTTATCTTGATTGGCCAATTCCATGCTGTAATCAGTCGGCATCCAAATGCATCTTTGTGGGTAGCATTTGGCACTGGGAAGCATTTTTATTACTACAGTATTAATACCACCTGTGCTCACTTAGGAGAAGTAAAATCACGCTGTCTCCCTCCATTTGATGCATTCACTGGATGTGATACCACATCCACATTTTTTGAAAAGACCAAGAGATCAGCATGGAATACTTGGAATGCATTTTCACATGTGAATGCAGCTTTTCTCCATATGGCGGAGAATGCATTTGGCGATGTCAGTGCTTCTTGTGAATTTTTTTTCACTCCTGGAACGATTCACTATTCTTTTATATGACAAGAGTAGTGTCCCAATGAAGCAAGGCTGGAGTTGTTTTGCAAGAAAAATAGAAGTATGGAAAACTTACCCCCAACCCAGGTAATGTATGAATCTCTATGCTTAATGTAACATGATATTATAACAAAATCATTTTTTAGGATGCCTTGCTTCAACATGCCAAGCGAGCTTAATACCAGAGCGGTATATGGATTTCCAGTCATCACTCAATACAGAATGTACCCTCACCAGACAAGTGGGGATGAGTTGATGATGCCCACAGTGGTTGGATACTTCTCTGGATGATAATTCCAGAAGCTGCCAGAGCTTGCAGTGAACTAATCAAGTGTGGGTGCAAATCCAGCCGAGGCTGTACAAGTTGTAAATGCAAGAAAGCTGGACTACAGTGCACTAACTTATGTACTTGCAGATGTGAAATATGATGAATTTTAAACTTCCAAAAGCCTAATATTAAATTTCGCCTTATTTTATAAATTGTCGCGTTTGTTTAATAGTTGCGCGTCCTTATATGCCAAAATATTTGCTGAAAATTTTGGAGCCGGTCAATTTCATAATGTACACAATAAAACCTACCTTTGTGCAAAATTTGGTACTTTTGTCCGCTCCGTAAACATTTTTTCCCTAACAGCCATGACTAGTACAGCTTATTCAAATTCTATTTGTCAGATGCTGCAATCAAAATTATGTACTATCTAAAGTTTGTAGCAATAAATAATTGCATTTGGACAGATCTTATTTTAGAAATATTCCTGCGTACTAATTAATTTTATAGTCCTATAAATATTACTTACATAAATAAGTATAACAAAACTCGACAGTTTTTAAAAACAACAAGAACAAATAAGTGCATTGTATTAGTTAAAAGTTAATAAACACTTGAATCTACACAGCCAATTGCTAATTATAAAAAGTATAGATACATAAATTAGTAGTGCTAACCTTGACATCACAAATGACTATGTTTTCAAAACCTCTCACATCTGGATAGTACAGGAGCGTGCCAACACGATAATGAAGAAACCAAAGGGCACTTGTTAAGTCTGATATATCAATATTTAAACTTTCTGCAATCTCACTGCATTCTTCAAGTGTCATTATGCGCTTTCCTTTTGATCGCAAAACAATGTTGAACATCAACCAGGAGCAAGGAATGTGAACTTTACCTAGATTCTTCTTAATGCAATTCTCAAAAGTTTGTCTTGCTTTATTGATTTCCTCTACAGTTCCTTTCTTGTTGTCCAGTGCTAATGTCAGGAATTCTTCTGAGGCATACTCGACAATGTCTTGGTGGTAAAATTCTGTCTGCTCAATTTTCTTTCTAAGAATCTGATCTCGTTTTTTAAATTGTGACACGGACACTTTGTCTCTAAATGTTCCCACAAACATAGCTTTAGTAACTATCTCAGCTTTCTCCAAGTCAGCATCAGAGGCTTGATTTGAGGTCAATTTGTCACTTGTATTCTTCATGCACGCTATACTAGCTAGAGTTTGAAAGGTGACTTCTTCTAGAGTTACTATAGAGTCTTCTTTCTCAGTAGAAACTCCATCTTCATTGGTGCAATACATTTTAAACACACAGTCCCAGGAATCAGTGAGTCGACTGAAAATAAGATGTAAAGAAGCCCCCATTAAAAAGCGAGACATGAGGTCTAGAAATTCAGTTTGGCCTCCATGATCAGTTGTTATCAAGTATATAGTGTCTTTCAGTAAATACTTTACTTTCTCTTCATTGTGTTCTGCTGCAGCTTCAATATAAGCAGGATAAATTTCAGCTACATTGATGACATGTGATTCTTTTAGCTTGTCTTCATCGTCAGAAGTTGCTGATGTTTCAGCCGGTGTTCTTATATCTTCTACAGTTGTATTTAAAGACATTTCCTTAGCACCATTTGAAAATTGGGCATCTATAACTTCTTCAGCTGCTGATACATCTAGTTTGATTTGGAATTTCGGTTTGGCATCTGCATAAAATGATCAATTAAATTCAATTATTTTTCCATTCAATTTATTAAACATAATGATTACATTTTTAACTGTAACAGTAAATTTTGATGAGTTTATCGGCTTTCATTTAACTTAGTTCATTTATGCTAAATTACTATTACCTGTTGTTATATAAAGTTATAACATTTCAGAACTTTAACCCATCATTATAACTTAAGCATAGTAATTGAAAATGTGTTATACTTTTACTGCATGTTTATATAGCATTATTGATTGTCTAATACTATTTCTTGTACTCATCAAGTTGTTATTTAAGTACTATGCATCACAAAGTCCTTATAAAGAAACTATTATTTGTAAATTGCTGAAGTGATATTCATATTATTAAGTAAAATTAAACTTTAATAATATTCATAGTGAAGAACTTGAATTATATAATTCAAAACACTAATAATGAATAGAATCCCCATCAACTTAAATGCACACATCAAAAAAGGTGCACTATATTAATGATCAAATACAAAATAAATGATATAATATCAAAGCTTAAATTAAATTGGTAGCTACGAATGATAAACTTTAGGTTTAAATATTAAAGCCTGCAGTTTTATTAAAGTTTTGTACAAGTTCTACTTACTTTCTACAGCTTCTTGTATAACATCATTAAGAATTGAAGTTTCACCAACAATGTCCTTCTTGGTCCATTGCCCCTGCTGTGCAAATCCAAAGGACTTACTGATACTCTGAATAAATAGCTGCCTTCTCTCAGCTACTCCAGTGCTTGGCTCATTCATTTTCATGTTAGATTGAGCAATGTTTATAAAATCTCCAAGTAGTCGATGTAGAGTTGAACTTTTACCAGATCTTGGAAGACCAACAAAATTCATTCGTCCTACACATAGGTCCACACATGTCTGTTTTTGTATGGCTTCTTGACAGGCTTTCTCAATTTCTTTATCTAGGTGTTTATTTAATACAATAAGAACATATGATATGACTTTGAAACGTTTTAGTACTAATTTCTCTACATATAAGCAGTCTAACTAATTAAACCAATAGCAAACGCTAGTCCCGGATTCGTGATAGGTGAAACATAAGGGTTACAGTTGTGTAATAATTGGATCATAAATTGGCTTATATTTGTCAGAAGCAAAACAGAATAATAACAAAAACAAGTTCTCCCTGAATTGATCATATTCTATTGACATGCAGACAGACATGTATACCATTTAACTGACTCCAACAAGCAGATAAAAAATCAAACTGATAAACAAATAGACAAGCAGACAGAATTGCTTACCAATAAAATGACTAACAAGCAAGAAAACATAGCAACAAACAGATAATCAAATAGATAAAGTCAAAGACAGTCACTAAAAAAGTGATTACACATATGCTAAAAATGAAGATGTCAATAAGTTGTACAATAATGCTGTTGCTTCATCTGCACCTAACTCTATATCTGTAGTAGTCATGCCATTATTATATAATACTTGACATTTAAATTTTTTACCGTCCACTAAATACAAGACATGTCTTATAGTAATTATTACCACAAACAAACAGAAAAGGTAAAGATATTAATCTAAAAAATCTCAATCAAACCTCAGCATTTGTATTTATGATTACATCATTGACCGTTTTACGAAGAAACAAATCAAACGCATTGTATCGACAAATATCTTCAACAATGCCCACTAGCATTGCAGTAGTTATGTATATTGTGTATGTAATTAGAATTATCTTTCTGAACAGAATCATCTGATTAAATCTTAACTACATATTGCGTATGTATAATTGTTGAAAATATTATCATGAGTTTCTACAATGTGATATGAAAGTATTCGCGATGCATGTTCAAAATGAGCAAAAAAACTACAATGAATGAATATGAAACACATAACTATGACAAATACTCAATGCCAGTAACATTATTGTATCAATTCGATTTAACCAATCCATAAATTACAACCTTAATCTGCAATCTTACTCTTTAGTAATTTCTTTTCTGTTAGTCTATCTTTATCTCTCAACTCTGAAGAGTGAATAATTTCCGATACATTCCATTTGGTAGAAGTTGCTGAAAGTTGTACTTTTTCTATAAATTCAAACAAATTATATATAAATAAATACTATAAATACAATTTGTACTACTACTAATTAATTTAATAAAATGACTATTTCACAATATAGCACGGTGTGTTAGACATGTCAATTGTAGCTACAAATTGATCCTAGAGAGTTTAGTGAAACAGTCACTAGAGATCCCTAAACCAGTAAGCTACTAAACTTGTAAAGTATATGTAAAATGCTTGAGAAATTAGTCAGACTGCCACAAGAAATCTACAAGTATAGCCGAAGGAAAATGCTTAAAATAGACTTGTCGGGAAAATAATATCTTTAATCACCTTAACTAGAAATGACATAGTTTTGAGTAAGCATTTTGACTGCCAAAAGTAGATCTCAGATCCAGACAGTAAAGGAAGATTTGATTAGAACATAGAAAGTATGAATACAGGCAAGTGGCCTGGGTTCAAATCCCAAACATTTTTTTTCTGTATTGTTAATATGTGAAAGAGAGAAAACATCTAATGAGAAAATATAATAATATATATTCTTTTTCTTTTCATAACTGATCATAATCTGTATCCATTCTTTCACATCTGGGCAAAGTTTATACATAACACGTCCTTGTATAAGTATGCTAATTATTTTACAATAGTTAATAGTTGAAAATCTATTTTCTAATAGTCGAGTAGATTAGATCTCTGGCACTATAGAGCATTTTCAACATAGCGTACTTTGGAAACGCTACTTGATAAACAGAATCCTCCTTTGATTTAGTATTCTTACCCATCTTGGAAATTTGATTGCTTTCCAAATAATCAATAGTCACTAAAACTTATATTTAATCCTTAAAGGTGTTTTTTTTTCCAAACAGCTAAAATGGGTAGGCTTACTATTTCTCTTAAAGCAAGCTAAGTACATAACCAAAAAGCAACAAAAATATCAGTAGGCTCACCAAAGATAACTCGTGAGATGATATTATCAATTCCACTAATTAAATTGTTTAAAAAAAAGTTCTAATTGTTTTATGTTATATTATTGTTAAAGTCACATTATGAACTAGCTTTGCAGTAAAAGTGATCGAAGTATCTCTTTATCTCCAACGAATTGGTTGAAGTTCATCACAATTGCTAGAAAAGATGGTGGAATTAATAATTACAATTTATTGAAATTTCATGGAAACACTCAAGCTCTTGTTCATCACTAGATATTTTATTTACATTCCATTCCAAGTCATCACTGTCACTAACCACTGAACGACAATGCTCACTATTGGAGAAATATATTTCACTGTCAAAAGTAGCTCCTGCAGAAGCATGTCCACACTGTAAAAATCGCACACTTTTTAGCCTTATCAAGCATGGTGTGCTATCACACTAATTATAAGAAGTGTGTTGAGCACACTAAAATACATGTGTGCTCACAAAGTAGTGTGCAGGACACACTTTTTTATGAATCTAAAGGTGGCAGAGTGTGTTAAAGTGAGAAAATTAAAGCTATAAGATTTTACTTTTATCAGCTCAACAGTGCCTAGCATTTAGATAAGGAACACCTATTTGAATTACACATAAAACATTTGCCTAATTACAAAAAAAGCCAGGGAATGCGGTATATTTATTATAATATATATTTATATTGATTGCAAGTTTTGATTTGGCATCTTCACCTGATCATAATGAATGAGGTAAGAATCATTTAATTATCATAAATTATTTAATTAGCATATTTTATAGTTTATCTTGTTCATCTGATCATGGCGAAGGAGAAAAAATGTCCATAAAATTTTATTAAAATTGTTTTATAGTCTGACATTTCCATTTGATTATTACAAAAAAATTCCATTTTTATTTTTAATTGGCAATTTTACGATTATGTGTAACTTAAAATAATTTGAAATAAAGAAAATGCAAAGTATTACTCATTACAGTAATGAAATTATGAATAATATATAAATTGAAATGTCCTTTTTCTATCAAACTGTGGTAATCTACCTCCAGAATCGCTTAATTAGTACATTTTTATGGTTCGACATCTTCATCAGATCATATCGTAGGAGGGAAACCTGTCCAGAATCACTTAATTAGCATATTTTATAGTTGGACGTGTTTAGTGGACTAAAATATAATGAGATACTGCCGGGGACCACGTAATTTGCATATTGTATAGTAGGACTTGTTTAGTGGACTAAAATATAATGAGATACTGCCGGTGGGAAGGGGGGGGACTATGTAAATAACCTATGTTATAGTTGGATGTGGTTAGTGCACTAACATTTAAAAATAATACCACACTTTTTTGTATTGAAAATGACTAGGCTATGGTATTAGAACATTTTATTTACTATATTATATAATTAAATGAATAAAACTATCAAAATAACAAAATATCACTCGTATAATACGTATTAAAAATTAAATTGAATTATTTTTTTATTTTTGTAAAACTTACTTAATCTTAATATTGTAGTATCTGAGAGCTTGTGATTGTGTTGATCACGCCCTCCAAATATTACTGTTTCTGTGAGCCCAGAAGAAATGACAAAAGCAGCAGCACAGTGATATCGTCTAGGCTGTGACAAGATGGTCATCTAAAGTACAAAACATTGAACAATAATCATGACATGCAAATTTTAACATTATGATTTCTAGAATAATCATATACACTTGAAACATGTATTGCTTAAAAGAAGTTTTACTGATGTCTTGCAATTTTTATCATTATGATTTCTAGAATATAATTAAATACAATTCAATTTTTTTTGCATGAATATTGAGATCAATAATTTATTTAAAAAATACATTTTCACTTTAATATAATTATCTGTGATGGCTAATGGTCCTTTTGTATCTCGTTTTGCATGAGAATACCACACAATATTGTTTTTGTTTGTATTCAATTGGTCAAAAAACTTCGTTCCTCATTCAATGATTCAGTCAGTCTCAGCTGAAATAGTTATAATTGATTAATGAAGAGGACTTTGGCAAGAAGTCAAAATATTGTGTTAAGTTTTAATTAACAATATTATTATGGCTGTTAGAATGAGAAAATTTGCTATTATCATACCTCTTAAAATGGTTTATTCGTTGATACAAAATATAATTCTGCATATGTACTTTAACATGTGTTGCTGATAATTAGTGAAGTTTTTTCTAAAGGTAACCAGATAATATTTAGTAGATATGAGAGTATTTACATTACCTTATACATATCATTTGTTAACTTGTTGTATTTACTTTTACTGTATAAATCTAACATTTGTAATTAAAGTACATTCTGTTTTAATAAAATCTAAAATAGAAAAAGTTTATCGCAATAGCTGCAATGGCTTCACTTATTTTGTTATTTCACATGTTATAATAATTACCACAATTATTATAAATCTAAATATTAAAACTATCTGGTCTGAATATTTCTTGATTAAAACTAAAAATATCATTATTCTATAAGCTGTTGCTTTAGTTTTAATATGATGCATCTACATATCATGTGATGTATTAATAATTAAAATTTTCTAAATATTTAAATCATCTTAATTGAAGTTTATTGTAGTTAGTGATCACCTATAGATATGGGAAAATCTGTAAACACCTTATGTTCTTTGAAACTGTGCCTAGGTTAAAGATCTGGTGGTCTGAGCTATACAACTAGTGTTAGTATGTGTGAACTATCTAGCATGAATGTTTAGTGTATGTCATATATTTAGTGCAAATATATTAGCAATGAGTCCCTAGTTGTCTCTTGCACTCTTTAGTAGCTCATAGGCTCCAACTCTAACAGATTTAAAATTTCCTTTTCCCACAACGTTCCTTGTTTTGTCCGTGAATAATGTCAGCTAGATGATATTAGATCATTGTGGACATTTAGCTATTTTTATTTTATATTATATTATACGTCAATATATGAATAATGATTGAACAAAACCTCACTCATTTCCTTGCAATAATGTGGTATAATGAGAGTAACAATACAATTGGTAAAGGTTTGAAATGTTCGTAGCAAAAAAAGATAGAAATAGATTATTTTCACTTATGGTAGCATATTCCACATCTATTAATTTATCCAATCTTTAAAATGGCCAGATTCTGAAGCTATCTTGACAATAACAGAGTTAATGAATACTTCAAGGTGTCACGAGGAAAGATTAATATACATGTAGAAGGACTCAACTATTTCAGTTATGTTTTTTATGGTTTGCAGCACAAAATAATGATTAAATTGATGAGCAAAACAAGTGCATAATAAACAATTAAGGTTAATAGATCTATTTTGTATACAAATTTATATCTGACTGAACATTATATCTGATGGTGTAAAATATGAATCCTTCTCACATCATGCTTTTTAAGTATTTGACTACCTCAGTTTGATGCATAACATATGCTATAAATGTATATTGATTAAAACATTTCATCTATTGATTAATTCTAGTAAACATATTTAATGTAGCAAATTAAAAATGCAAAATGCTGCAGTGGTTAATATTTTTCACAAGTCAATAATTGTATCATGTATTTGACTGATTATAATATTTCACTTAATTTTAAGTAACTAGCATAATGTCTAAATAAAAGAATACTTATAATTAAATATGTAATGCTATAAGGTCCCAATTATTATATACTTGGAAGACTGTAACTTGTTTACCTCATTTATATTATTCAAATAATTAAATTTAACTGTTGGCTTTAAATATATTATTACATAATTGTTTGAATTATTTCAACTGAACTATAATTATAAAATATACCTGTTGCCAACTTTGTGCTTGTACATCGAGACACCAAACATCACTTAAAGTCTTGTTGCCATCATAACCACCAATTACTAACAACTGTGGGTTGTTGGTATTATAATCTAGACAAACAGCTGCATGAGTACTTCTAGGAGATGGTTGTGGGGCTCCATCAGGATACACAAGTTTGGTAAACACCTAGAAAATAATGAAACAAAATATACCCAATAATTATAAATGCTTTTAATTTTAAAACCATCAGACTGAAGTGGTTGTATACCTATTGAAACAGCAGACAGTATCACTGTATCAGACAGTCATAATTACATGTACAACATGAACAAGGTGATGTACTTAAATAACAAAATATAAAAAATATTTCTAAATATAATAAGGTAAAGTAAACACAAATAGCTGTATATATAAATGATAGAGTATTAATGTTACATAATTGAGATTAAAGTCCAATTGAAAGGTCGACAGAAACTGGAAAAAAAATAAGATAACTATAAACCAGTGAATTTTGGCAGATTGAAAAGAATTTAGAGAAAATATATTATAATAAATGATATTAGATGTTTAATAACAAATATTATAAGATATTTATTTAGTCTACTTATATACATCTGCTCAATGTAAGCTGCTACATAAGTGACCTCTTAGTACAACATTCTTTGTGAGTGCAGCTGCCTCCAGACCTTTTATCAGCACAAACTACACCCTGTCTTGTATGCTCAACAGTACAATCTCTCTCCCTTTTCATCATTATAAAATGTCTATAAACTCACTGATTCCTTTAAACTGATCAGATAGTACTAATAATGTTAGCATGATTAACAGATTCCAGTTCTATATAACTCATATTACATAAACCACATTCTACATTAATATTAATATTGGCGTATTCTATTTTTATATTTGTAAAAAATACAAACATATTGAATGCATTCTACTTGAGATGAGAAATGAATGTGATAAAATAGTTCTAATCTGAAATTGATGGTGCTAGTCATTTTGCATATCATAAACTAATTAAATTGATAAATGTAATGGACATAAAGGTAGGTATTTATCATTGCATAACATTATAGTCTGTATGAACTGATTGATGTGAATAAACTATTAGAACATTTATATACTGAGGCTAGAACTAGTATTTTAATATTTAATGGTCATATATAAATTTGACATAATTATGAAATCATTTAATTTAATTATGAAACTAGCCAATATTGAATACTGCTTTGCCTAACGTATTAATGTTTAAAGTATTTCCACAATTACCAACTAAGAATATCGTTAGTGAAATTAATGTTCTATTTACTATGAAATAGTCAACCACAGAATTAACATGAGCTTTATCTGTCATTCATGTGTTTATAAAGTATTCTACAATACATATAATAAATTTTTAAAAAAATCAGGATTAGATTTAAAACAAATAAATAAAACATATAATGTTTCAGTATTGCAGGAGCAGATTTTGGATTTGCGAGGGGGGCTCTTTTTTAAGAAGGGAAGAAATAGCTACAGCTACTGACAGAAAAATGTTGTAATGCATTTCCTACAAGATTATATTCTAATATTCATCTGTATAGTAATTAGCATTATAATGTGACTCTCCAGAACTAAATGGATGAAATGCTAAAATCAGGAAATAAAAATAAATCAAATCAAAATGGTCATCATTTTAGTAATTATGCTACTTCAAACTTCCTATAAGCTCATATTATGCTCCTTTGCAGATCTCAAAGATCACCTTAACCACATTCACAACTATAAGAATCTCACTACCCATGACTAAACTGAATCCTGGTATGGCCACTGTTGATATGTGAGTTGTTGATCTGCATCCTGATGGGCAACAGTGCTGGATCTGAAAGTGTTTATTTCCTAAAGTAAGCTGTATTGAAATCTTAAAGTAGAATTACCTCTATAGAGGGTATTTAGTAAACTCAAAAATTCATTTAAAAAAGTCCCAAAGACAGTCTCTTGAAGACTACATCAAATTCCTATGGTTATAATACAATAAAAATGTTTATTTTTATGCCAATAACAAACTACCTCACTATACTTATAGACTAATCAAGCTAGCACAAAAGCTAGTATTTATGAAATCACTTACTATGCTCAAAATTATGCCAGTACAATTTACCAACCCCTAGTGAATAGGTTCATATAATCATGAAGAAAAAAAAAAGAAACTGATTTATGAGAAATAAGGAAAATACAACTATTTTTTAGCTAATGGTGAAAATATTTTCTACAATTGTCAAATTCTACCATGAATAAAATTATTGATAGAGCAACAACTATCAAATAATAATATTCTCTCCAGTATTAATAAATGCTATACTTGTTGCTTTGGTGTACTACAAACTTAGTCTGTCAATTCATCCGACAAATAGTCAAAATTCGGACTCAGCATATCAACAAGTAAAAATTCATTCGTTAGAAAATAGTTATTATTGGAGTACGAGGAAAAACATTGACGACAATAAGTGATTGTTATTATAATTGTATTTCCAGTTACAGGTAAGAAATACAGTTGCTAAATAAAATGAGGGCTCATTCTGCTTGCTTCATTCTTTTGATGGCTGCAATCTAGCTATTAACTTATCCTTTCTTGAACACTTGATCCACTACAACTACTTCATAGTACATGTTAATCACAAGTCTTGTTTGGAAATGAACGCATCACATCCTCAGCGTCAATTAAGTATAAACCACTGAATTAATCACTAACAATAATTGACTGCTAAATCACAACATGAACTCCACATATCAGTGAGTAAATGCAACTCACAGCAAAAGTTTACTCTTCACAATATTTTCTAATAGCAAAGTATTCCAACACATTTCATGTAATATAAATATTTCATACATTATATACATGTAAATGAGGAGCTAATGCTATAATAAAATATAAATACATATAATAATTGATACTAAAATATTATATGCATTTAAATACATATAATATTTTAGTATAGCAATTGTAAAGTTTCAGTACTATATATAAAGTAACTTATGTTATAGTGCCGAAACTGTGAAAGTGTAGACTAGTTACAAAATGTATTTCTTTAAAAATTAAATGTTGTATTTTCTATGCTTGCCACATTAAACAATTCTTACCATCTGTGTCAAGTCTATGAGGTATGTATCATTGAGTCTACTAGTACCATCATATCCACCAAACAAGACTGCATGAGTAGGACTAATACCGGTGAGAGTAAAACCAGTTCTTGGAGAAGGTCGATTTCCAGTAATTAAGGGAGAAGACCATGTACCTAAATAGAAATAATAAATTTTTGTACTAATAAATGAACTAACACTTCGTAAATTTTTTCTGAATTTTTTAAGACTGGTCTTACAGAAACTAAGATCCTTCATGAAAAAATGTATTTAACTTAACGGCTTCCAATATGGTTTGTTTGACTGTAACTATTTGGAGGAATAAACACACACATGCACATACACACAGATGTAGTCTTGGCAAAACTTGTTTGAGGATCAGTAATGACAATAAATGTTGACTTATTTCACATTATTAAAGGAATAGGAATTATATAATCCTAAAATAGTGTAGACACGAACTAATTAAAGTGAATACTAAACAACTTATTAGCTTTAGTTATATCCTAAACACCATTTATATTCTGAGCTGAAAGGTCAACTCTTTGATCAACTTTGTTCCTGTATTTTTGCAATTGAGAACTCCCACCTTCTTTTTGCATTATAATTCTGACCGTAACTTTCAAAAGTCACATGGTATAATTCTCACACAATCTTATCACAAAAATGAAATGTTGGATTTTAAAGGATAATACTAGCACTTTCTGATGTAATTTAAATGTACACTTCTCAAGTTAAATAAGTAACCTCAAAATAGCTATTACAATTTTAGATTCATTTTTTAAATGAAGATATTCCTAATTATTGATCCTCCATCAATAACATCTGCAACATCACAAAGGGCAAGTTCTACATTTGAAAACATACGAATTGAAGTGATAAAAAATGTTTTATCATTCATGCTCACAAAGAATTACTCATGAACTAGACAAAATAAACATAGAAAAATAATTTCATGACACATTGTAAAGTTGCAAGCGTATGTTTGTCTGATATTTTTATTTCGTGTAATTTTCACAAACAAACACAAATTTCATGCTTTAATGTTTTCCTATAGTAGTGCAAAAAAACATTATAAAATTCCCTTTTTTATCCAACGACATAGTTTCACCTCCTCTTCACTCTCCCACTATTTAGCAGACTCTACTCTTAGCTATTTTGTTAGGAAAATAATAAAGCACTAATTAACTCATCATATAATTTCATATGTAGCAAAGACAAACCAGCTAATACTTTGCTCCATTTTTTTAAGTAAGATTTCCACCTGTCACAATCTATGATCTAGTGAAACAAGATGTCCTATGTACCATATATATTTATACTTTTACACAATATCTGAATGTTATTCAAGTTTTACTTATGAGTGTCTTACTCACTTCACTCAATTCCACATGTGTAATAAATATAACACAAGAAAATCAAATTTTATAAATACTACCTCAACAAATTGAGTATCCAATTCAACTAATTGAACCATAATGTATTGTTCTTATATACATTTCTAATTTCAGGGTATTTCAAAGCATTGACACAATTGAGACATGATTCTATACTAACTTTGCTTACATTTTTACTATTATTTCTCATTGATAAAACACATGTTAGTTACATTATCAAACTATTAAACACACAATTTTTCATGAAAAAGCTATTCAATGTTGTAGCACATTATTGCATTAAAATATTTTATGCCACTTTAATTAAAATATTAATACATTCTATATAGTAAAATTTTGTGGAAATAACCAATTCTGTTACTATAAGTATAGCTAGTAACTCTAAAAATACATTATTATTTCAGAAAATATATGTAACACATACTTACCATCTACTCTGTAATACTATTAATATACTTGATATAATTATTACTTACTTTGTGAAATATTATACATATGAATCTCATTTGTCCAGCCACGACCATCTTGATATTCTTTATGCTCAGTAAATTGTGATCCAGACTGCAGTTCACCTGATGATATGCCATAGCCTCCAATGACGATTAATGTATTATTATGATGTATCATTCCACACTCAGCTTTCCTCATGGGTCCACTATCATGTCGTGGTGAGATTTGAGTCCATGTTATAGATGTGGTGTCTAGCTGATGTAATGAAGCACGGAATGATGTATTATCATGACCACCAAACAAGTAGAGATTATGATCTGAATAAGCTGTTGCACAGCCAAATATTCCAGGAGGTGGAGTACCAGTTGTAGTAAGTTCTTTCCACGATTCTGTAGAGCATTCATAGATTTGAACTTTCTTCTTCAGTTGTATTTTATTCTTATTAAAGTTGTCAACACCACCTCCATGAATGTAGAGTTGGTCAGTACTTGCTGAGGCATTAACTGATGTTCGAGGTGAAGGTTCATAATGACTGAGAGGCTGATCTAAAAAATAAAATCATTAGTGTAATAATAGAATACTCATTTACATTGACACACAAAATAGTAATATTTACAACTAATATTAATATATTTAATTACATCGTAACATTATATTATGTTGTTAATGTTTCTAATATACTTTTGATCTTTGATTGGCATTACATTTAAAATCTATTACTATTGATAATTGTCCAGCATCTTGATGATACTAATATCTCCTAAAAGTACTCAGTTTGTCTCAAAGTTCACTGGCATCAGTTGTCAAGCAAGTAGTGATTTTCTCTACCTAGCCAAGCACATGCAGCCAGTAACCACAAAGTACAAGAGCAGCTGTCAAAACAAATAATTGCATGCAGATAAGAGTTGTTAAAACAATTCTACTTGTACTACTTTATGAACTCCAATAAAACATTAAATCTAAATTTGTGCCTGTTTTCCACTGGATATTTAGTATTTGCAATAATGTATGTTCATTATAACATCATGAATAATACACATTCTGTTAATTATGTTTCAGTGAAGATGTTGGAAATGCAATGAAATAAGGGAGTATAGCTTGAATTAGGTTAAAATAATTCTTAAAATTTACAGGATAAGGAGATAAAATAGAACAGAAAATAGAGAATTTCAAATTTTTAGTGAGAGAAGTATGAAAAAAAATGGACATGTAAAATTTTCTTGAAACACGAGTGATATTAAATAAAATCTCAGTCGTCAAAAATTTATTCCATCCTGACTCCGCCTACAGTTATACTTTACATTCATTTGCTAAATAAGCATTGCCCAGAAATATATTGCTTATTGGATAAAAGTTCTACGAGGTTATGGTCAGACTAATCATATCATTGTTTCAGTTTTTTACGGTTTTTGCATATGTATGAATTCTCAACAAATTCAATAAATATGTAACATCTTTATATTTGAACTATTCTGAATATTTGTATCTCAATAGAAATAATAGATAAAACAGAAGAGTTGTTAACCTAATAATAGATTGCCTATCAAGTGGCTACTTGAGGTTGACTGCATTTCAACATCACATTGGATAGAGGTTAAATTACCTTTATTATAGGGGCCAGGATTGGCTTCGACATCTCCACATAGTAATAATAGTTTCAGTTTTAGTGAAGTAGTTCTGGAATGAATTTCTTTTAAGATATTTATTGAACTATTCCAAATGGACCAGATCAGTGGGAGAAACTGCATTTCTTCTTTGCCTTTTGTCTTTGGTTGTTTTATTATAGCATAGAATTTATTCCAGTTAGTTTTTGTTTTCCTTCTGAAAATCCAGCAGATTGTAAAGGCTATTAACAGATACTCAGTATTTGAGAAACATTGAGGTTGATTGATATATGAACAATGAGTCTCCCAGAGCGTTGATCTGTGTAGTCTTCTGCTGGTATTTTCCCAGTGTGCAGCTGGATAACGATGGCGACCCATTGCTGAAGCTTTAGAGAAAATACACAAATTACAATAAAAACTTGCCAATTTTAGATAAATAATTAATTTTGTCAACAATATTCTTACAATGGCAAAATAATTAGTAAAAAGTCAATATTCAGATTATGTTGATAACATATATTTAAAAGTATCTTTAAAGCTATCACCAATGCAGTAATTTAATTAATTTTTAATTTAATTCAATGCGCAGTTTGATTTAAAATGTTGCTAATGTAAAAAAATACCTTTGAGAAATAATATTTATTAACTACAATCATTGTATCATCCTAGCCAAGCAGAAGCAGCTGCTAACCTCAAAGTTCAGAAGCAGCTGTCAAACTAGTAATTGCTGCAGTCAATCTCAAGACAAGTGCTGCTATAAATTATTTCATTATTAGTATTTATGAATTCCTTAATAATACTCTTATCAAATATTGTACATGCAATCAATAGAATATTTAGTATTTACTGTAACTCATAAAATGTGACCATCTACAGGAAAATCGGGCACAACGCGGCCCCGACGAAAAAATTTTTTTTTGCACTTACAGACTCCTCGGCAAGCAGATATTAAGCTCTCCAAGTTTTATCGCCGTAGCTTTAGCCATTCCCGCAATATATCGCCTAACCGTTCCCTTCGTTAGGCTTATTTAATACAATTTTAAGAACTAAATCGATCTTTTTGCGACGTCTCCGCATGCCGCGTTGTGCCCGATTTTCCCGTAGACGGTCACAAATAAGGAATACACAACAGGTTAAACATGCTGATGTATTTGTTGGAAATGTACATACTCAAACATAGCTTGTATTTAGTAAATGTGTAAGTAAATCAATTGAATATTGGATAAGTTGTAACAGATATATAAGAGTGTTGGATATAAAAAAAGCACTAGCTTACAAAATATTATTAAATATTAGGTGGACACAATCAAGAGGAGACAGTAAGTGCATGGAAGTTAATTAAATATTCACTTAGTAGAGGGGAGGAGAGGAGTGTGTAGGCTGACGCAAGTTAATTAAATATTCATTTAGTAAAGGAAAAGAGAGGAGTGAGTAGGTGGATGCAAGTTATTTAAATATTCAAATAGTAGAGGGAGGAGAAGGAGTAAGTAGATGGATGCAAGTTAATTGAATATTCATTTAGTAGAAGAAAGGTGAGGAGTGAGTAGGTGGACTCAAGTTATTTTAACTGCACCCGCAAAATAATTCAAAACGGTAAACAATTCAATTTCTAGGGTGATACGGGTACTGATCGATAAACCAGAGGATTCTGTTTAGTGCAAATTGGGACGGGGTCGACCACATAACTAACACAAAAATGCGAGGGTCAAAGTACAAAATTACATACATACGTCCAAACATATATAATAAACAAACATCCCCGATTTTCAATTGTGTTACCCCTGTAAGTGTCTAGCTCGCTACGCTCGCTTGCCAAATAGAGGAGAAGAGGTGTGAGTAGGTGGACTCAAGTTAATTAAATATTCATTTAGTAAAGGTATAGGAGAGGAAGTGGTAGGTGGATGCAATTTTATTTATTATTTTTTATTAGTTGAAGGGGAGTACAGTATAATAGAATACTAGTGGTGTGCTTGAGCACAAATGGCGAGCGAGCCTTAAACTACACTATTGTTAAATTTGATTTTAACAACTAACACTCAAGCTACTATTAAAATAAAGTCGAGTTTTTAAATTACGTATGAGGTAAAGGGGTTTCAATGTCATAGTAACCGCTCCCGCAACAGTTTGAATTGAAAAAGAAGCAACAAAATCAAATCACGTTATTTAAAATTTCTTTGTGATATTCTTAATAGTTGTTGTAACGCACAATACTTTCACACAACTAAACATACCTACGCAAGACCTACCTTCGTGGTTCGTCTGGTGGACAATGTATTTTTAAGTAAATACTGTTGAGTAGGGCTTATAACTGTGACAAGTAGCACATTAACTTACCACCACCACTAACTCGAATAGAAATGGAACTCCCATAAGATTTTGAGTTTTAACTGCACCCGCAAAACAATTCAAAGCCGTAAACAATTCAATTTCTAAGGTGATACGGGTAATGGTCGCTAAACCGGAGGATTCTGTTTAGTGAAGTTTGGGACGGGGTCGAACGCGGAGCGAACACAAAAATACGGAGGGTCAAAGTACAAAATGACATACATACGTCCATATATATAAATAAACAAACATCCCCGATTTTTTCATTTTTACCCCTGTAAGTGTCTCGCTCGCTACGCTCGCTCGCCAATCATACTAAGTTTATAATGAACAAAAGAGGGGTTGCTTCAATGGCTGTGCAGATTCAAGTATGATTTCTACATCTCTGATTTAATAGCTAAACTAGTGGTGTGCTTGAGCACAAATGGCGAGCGAGCCTGATAGTTAGGTAACATAAAACTAAGTATTGTTACCATGTTTTAGCTTAGTTCATGCAAAAACTATAATAGCCGTTGTGACCTTTTATTTCAGCAAACAAATACAAAATCACTCTCTTACCTGATTAATGGTAACTTTTGTAGTATCAAACATCTGCCATTCAATTACCAGTAACTCTTGAACAAGCTCTCAGCAACGATAAAAAAATAAACCAGTGTTTATTTTAGCTCCGTATTTCCCCTAAAACGGCGAAGTTTTGAAATTAAGTCTGGAAAAGGGTCTTCAATGCCATAGTAACCAGTCGAATCAACTTTTTGTTTCGTTTTCGCAGAAATTTTCTCACACTTTGGAGCTTTAAGTATAAAGTAAGGCTTGCTTAATGCTGTATTTTCAGAATAAACTGGGGTCAAGCCTAAAAAGCCTTGTTTTTTGGAAAAAAGTTCCACGCGCGGGCGTTTAATTACATACGTACGTCCAAACATATATACAAATAAATAAATAAATAAATAAACATCCCCGATTTTCAATTGTGTTACCCCTGTAAGTGTCTCGCTCGCTACGCTCGCTCGCCAATTAAAGAATATGGTATACTATAGATGTATATGATACTTGTGCTATCTGTTAGCTTGGAATCTGTGAACTGTTCAAATAATTCCAGTACTTTGTGACTGACTGCTTTTGTTAGCTCAACCATCTCAATATAACAGGAATATTATATTTACTAGCAATTACAAAAATATTCAAAGTATAGTGATATTCATGTATAGCTCATCCAAAGTCCTATAAAGGTCATGAATGTTGAGACACTCATGTGTAAAGCCACATCTAGTGAGAGAAGTTATGCTATATAGCTCAGTTGATTAGTGTCTCATGAAGTATCAAGCTAGTTGAAGTGTGCAGTGATCAATGTCAAGCGCATGATGACCAAAGCTAATAATCACTTGAAACCATGAATCTCATCAAACTGATATTCTCTCTTCTTACTCAACGCTGTCTTTATTTGCTAGAAGTAAGTGAGACTGCTATGAATATCATTTATTTGAAAGGGAGATATATGCAACCTCCTGAAGCCACACCCTAACTTTGCATGTGATTTTGCCCATGAAGTATGGGTCTATGTAAATTTCTGATGAAAGACATTAGTGTCATTCATAAATAAACTGGTGATGTGCTTGAGCACAAATGGCGAGCGAGCCTAAAACTACACTATTGTTAAGGGATTAATTTTAACTTCAACACTCAAGCTACTAAAAAAAAGTCAAGTTTAAATTACGTGTATACGATAAAGGGGTTTCAATGCCATAGTAACCACTTCCTGCAACAGTTAGAATTGAAAAAAAAGCAACACAAAACAAGTAGCATTATTTACACATTATTTTTGTGATATTCTTTAGCTAAGTAAAGGCACAATACTTTCACACAACTGAACATATCTACACAAGGCTTACCTTCATAGTTACTCTAGTGGACTAAGAATTTTCAAGCAAATACTGTTTAGTAGGGTTTATAACTGTGACAAATAGCTTATTAACTTACCACCACCACTAGTTCGAATAGAAATGGAATTCCGTTTGGTTTTTGAGTATTGACTAAGAATTGAGAGCTGTAAACAATTCAATTTTTAGGACGGTACGGGTAATGATCGCTAAACCGGAGGATTCCATTTAGTGAAGTTTGGGACGGGTCCAACAAAATCTATTATTTTAGCTTCTTAGGCTTCCTCCCAGAGTCTTTTGTTAGTAAGAAAATCATATTAATGGTTAGACTCTTAAATGTGCAATGATTTCTCTATAATTGCTTGTGTTTTTAAGTCTCGAAAAGTTGTGGCAAGTGGTTACTATTACATTAAAAAGTATTCCCATTACGCAATTCAAACACTTGGCCATGCTCAGCAGTTTCGTGTTTTTTGTCAGGAGCTGCTTGTAATTTAGAAGGATAGAATTGTTGTAAATAATGTTTTTGAATCACTTGTACTGAGTGGCTTGTCCTCCATTTGTGCTGAAGCACATCACTAGTATGTATATCGTATTATAAGCAGCAAGGCAGCAGTACCAATGGCTACTGATTGGCTATGAATATGCTTATGTGATGCAGTGTTGCAATAGCTTCAATAACTTCATCAAAGACTTACTACAGTTTTCTGGTAGAAAAATTGAGCATTACTAACTATAGCAAAGCGTTTTATTGAGTATATAGCAATGCATTACACCAACGAGTTTATCTACATATTTAATCACACTTGCCTCTTGGATGTATCACTATGAGAGCCACACCCACACTTGCAGTGATTGTCAGCAATGTGCTAGTACTTCAGAATAGTTCTTGATACTTGATAGATAAGAGTTGCTTGCTATTCTAGACAATAAGAAATGGAATTAGATGTTTCACAAATTCAGCTTCCAGATCATGCCAACCACCATCATTGAAAAAGTAATAATATAGCTAAATGCCATGAAGAAATTGTGAATCAAACCTAAGAGCTAACCTTCACGCAAACCATTTATTAAAACATTCCACTCAAAAGTCACGCCTAATGCATTTTCACTTACTGTTGTAACCTCGCTCTAGTTAGCTTGGAAAACTCACCCGAAGAACGAAAAGTTTTAGCCGTTTAGGTAAATGTCACGGACTGTCCACAGCCAACTAACTCAGCCCCACCCCTTTTTCGACACTGCTCCAGTAAACATATAGCACGTGATGTTTAATTAAGCTATGTTTTTTTTTCTCCCACGCCTTCAAACTTTTGTTTGTGCGATATCTTAACTTCAGTATTGATATTTGCAGCTAGATGAATTTAGCGGCCTTTAGACTAGCTTACTGTTATACTGAGGTCCACCCGTTTTTTTTTAGGCTGCTCTAATAAACTTGGCGTGTTGTTGTAATACGAGCATATCTGTCTATAAACTTGCAATTTAGATAATCATGTTTCCACCACTGTGTTGTTAAAGTGTCTGGTAGCATCAGTACATACAACCAGTTCAAAAGTAATGTTGTTAGTCCTACCTGGATGCTCTGCATATAAATCCTGAGTAATTATAACTATACCACACTTTAGAGTTCTACTAAGAGTGCATTACTACTGCATCTAGATACCGCAATGGTTCTAATTTTGACAGGTTAGATAATAGAGTGTACTGATAGATAAAGGGTCAAGCTATGCAAGACTAGGTGTAGCTATGATATGTCATAATTTGTAGGAGGCAATAATATTTTCATTAAAATGCCATCAGTTAATATCTCAATGTTTCAAACTTTGTACTTAGCTGTAAAAATGATAGGGAAACACTATACCTAGAATAACTCAATGTGCATCATTTACTCATCAATTAAATGTATATCAATGCTTATAGCTCATCAGATACAAATATCCAGTATAACAGCAGCACCGCTCATAACCTATTTTTGGGTAACGATAAGATAACTGGATGAGTTCGCAGTTGATGGTATAATTCTTTTTGGTCTTCCAAACAATTACAATGTTTCTTTAGTGCCTTTCTCCATGCACGATCAACTTGCCATCCACACCATAAACATTTAGTGCTAGTAACATCAAAAACTTCTTTCCATGCATTAAAAAATTGTCGAGCCATGTCTGACTAAACCACAAACAAGATTGAAATCTGTTACACTTAAGTTTTATGGATTCCAGGGAATGCACTAAGACTATTTTGTCTTCAAGATTAGAAACTACAAATGCTACTGGAATTTCTTCTTGATAGTCATCCAACACCAAAATTGTAATTAAATGAAAGTCATAGTTATTCACATTATATGTTGCATCTATACACACCCCTGAATTACCATGTTTGATTAGCATGTCTTTCTGAAATTCTGTCTGAATAACTAATAAAAAAATCTTGATTGTTGAGCATCTTGCATTCTTGACTGGGTTCTTCACCTTGCTGTTTATACAGTACAATAGGGTTATAATCCAATGTCTGCATTTCTGCAACAATACTTGCCACACTTACAAAGTCATTAGAGTGTTTTTGAATACCATCAACGTTGAACTTTTACAAATATTATTGATGTCTTTTTCTGTAATCAGATGATCACGAATAATCCCTTGACTAATTTCGGAGTCTTTATAACCATCAATAATGTGCCTTACACTAACTCCTTCCTTCAGTTTCTCAGCCACAGATTGTTTGGTAGTCTTACTAGCCTTAAATGTCCCAGTTTTTTATCATGATTATAATGGCATGGAATGTACGTGATTGATACTGAGCCTTTCTTTAAACATTTTATTGCCTTTATGTATACGGTGAACAGCTCGCATTAATATTTTACTAGTTCCTTGACTTTTTAGACCCCTTTTCCCACTACCACGTGGGTTATAACTTCCACTTCAATTACAATAAAACTAATAATGCTGATAATCTAGTATAGGTTTTGGGGCAGTATGTATCACAAATCATGAATGTGAGGTCCTTTCTTCCTCTTCTTTCCAGATGGAAAATTCATCAAAACTATCAAAAGTCAGTTCTATCTTGTCAATGACATAGCTGTGACCTTGTTTGAGGTGTTCCACTAATTCCGGTACATTTACAAATCTAAAAATAAGGTAATCCATTAGTGTCAAGTATACAATTTGCTGTATTGTTCTTAAAATATTACCTTTTAAAACAGATGCTGCATCCAATGTTCCCTTTATTTTCCTTGTGAGCCATACTGACATGTCGAGATAAACTACTTTTGTGGGAATACTGCTGATTGCAGAATTTACAAAGCCAGACCTTATTTGTAGATTCACTTAGCTTATCAGTGCCAGCAAGAATATTACATCCATTTTCAGGGGCAGCGCACTCACTTTTCATATCACCAGATGAAGTAGATTGTATACCAATTGAAGAAGGCTCATGTTTTGTAGATAGAGTATGAAGTAAAGAGATGTTTTCTTCAGCATTACATTTTCGTAGTGTAGAGGTTGATGACTGTGCTTGAGAGTAGAGAGGCAATGATGACAACACTTGTGATTTAGGTAATTCTGGAAAGTGATACAAGAAATGGTACATAAAAGTCTTTAAATTATCTTTAAAGGATTGTTATCACAGCAATTAAGTAGAATACCAGAAGTTTGTGAAGTAGATGTCTTCATACATGATGATACAGATGTTCTTTCACATGATGATCTATTTATGAAAATTACCTGTTTCAGAGTGACCTGAGGGGACCAGTGGAGCTTTTGCTTTTAGTGACAATGATAACTTTTTTTTCTTGCACTTCTGGCTTCCTGTTGAAGATGTTGAACAAGATCTACTTCTGTAATTTATGGAAGCGATGCTTGAGTGAGGCAAACACGATAACGGTGATATATGAGTGTCTAATATAGAAAAAATGTTAACCTTCTAATACACATGCTTAAATATTTATGTGATAGCAAGATGAAAGTGCAATTTCTTCATTTTAAGATCAAAGACTAGACTTTTAGTACCAGATTTTTGTGAAGATTTTTGAGCTGAAATATTGGATGTCGATGGAAGTTCTGCTTAAAGAAATGCAATGGTAATGTAATAATGGCATTATCGAATAATATGGCAATAATAATTCAAGAAAAAATAAACAATTATCTAATGGTGAATAGAGTTTATTGGAAGATTTAGACTGTATCAAGTTCGAATGGTTGACCTTATAAAAATTTTTGATTTCCTGGCCTTCATGTCACTAACATTAAAGTACATCACTATTTTGTACTTGCAAGTGTAAAAGAAATTTAGCAAGGGATGCAGGGGCAAGAAGTTAACATTTACACTAACATTGAAATCACTGTAACTCATACTTACACTAATTCTCCACAGAGAAGTTCCTCAGCAATGACTTTTCTGATTATAGGCATTTGACTCTATAGGAAATGAAATGTTTCAAAGAATTTATGTGATTGACAATTTGAAGACATGGGTGTTAACATGCTATGAGAATTTGGTAATGTAAAGCAAAGCAATTTTCCATTTTCAGACAGACTTTATTATAAGAATCACGAAATAAATAGCTAATGATGAAACTCTTCATTTACCAATTAGCCAGCTATTTGTATAAAAATGGGTGTAAGCATCTTCATCTGTCCAAACACTAGGTGACCATGACAGTTCACACTGGCAGTTAACTATTTTTGACACCATTTCTTTTTCTGCAAGGTTGCATTGCACACAAACTAATAATAAAGTGGCATACAAGCTATAAATAAGCTGAGCATGTGCAACAGTTCAATCCAAGCCCTTCTGACATCACTTGCTCTCAATCCTCTCCTTATGGCTGGGTGCATCTCCACACCACTGAATCATAGCTGCTAAATAATATTAGAGCATGCATTGAGCAGGCAATTACTGCTGCTAATTTATTCTGTACTTAAATGAATATAACTTTTTTCTTGGATTCAGGTAGGCATTGACAAATGCTACTTTGGAAACAATTCTGCTTTTTTTGATGCCAAGTTTACTTGTATAATTTTTTTTTCTGGGTTTGGTCATGTTTGACTTTCAACACCATATACTCTAAAACAGTAATGGCTAAAACACAACAGTGTGTATTTGCAAGTGCAACCATTGTCTATCTACTATGAAATTAATTTTTATAAAATTCTACTTTGAAGAAGTTTGTGCGTATGATATTTTTAGTAACATACACATGTAGTCACCCCAGTATTGATCAACAAATATTGCATCTTACTTCTTGAAAATCCATTGGTTCATTTGCAACCCTATACACTGCAAACTGACAACAAATAGAAAAGATTATGAAAATGTCATAAGTTAAACTATCACTAACCTGTGTAACAAATGTTCCACAATCGTTAGCATTTGTTTGCTTGGGAATAGTCTACACATTAAAAAAAATTGATAAAACATTATATTATGCAATAAATACTATAAACTAACCTTTACTGCTTCATAGGACCACCTGCAGAAGTCTGATCTACTAGTCCCATTTTCTAATGAACTTGTATGGTAATCTTGTGCAATAAGTATTACAAAATGCACAGATATGAAAAATTACAATGCCATGCCATGGCTAGCCATATTGCTAAATGTAGCTATCATTGTGGAGAAGTTTGTGCAGACAAGGCATCAATCTATCGTACATGATCACAAGTATTCATTGCTTCAATGATGCGCCATCAGCTTTGTTATGAGCTGACTATCTGACTTGACCAGCTAGAACAAATCATTTAGTCTTTGCTGTTTGTGTTCCAGTTCTTCGCTTTTTGTGTTGTTTCAGTCCTCATTCATAGCATTACGCTGCTCTGCCCCTTCTTTCAGTCTCCCAGGCCAATGGACCCCTTTAAGTAAGGCAGCCTCTCTCTATTAAGGGGTGTGGTCAAACATATCATAGGAATTTGAATGTGTATGGTGTGTATAGCTAAACTTTGTGGGCGTACTATCCCCAACAGGCCTCGTCTCTCTCAAGTTTAGCAGTTCAGTTCTGGGGCAACAGGTACACCACTGCCACCAGAATCCAGTCCCTCAATCTCCAGCAAACTGGCTCCCTCCCCTCAGGTATAAAGATTAGAGTTAGTTAAATTGATAAGAATAAATGAAACACAGATACACATGACAAGACTAGGCTGACTTGACACGCACGTGGTCTGACTATTTATACAAGTTCAAGACCATGGGCGTGTCTCACACAAAATGCTGCAGATTTCCTGCTCTGACACCAATCATACGAAAATATTTCTTACACACACATGCACGCACACACAAAATGACATGAGTTCTCACTGTTCTACTGTCCTCCTCTGTCTACCTGATATACAATGTATCCGAGAGAGTATTATATTCTAGACACTACAGCACGAGTGTTGATTGACAGCAACTATGTTTCCACTGGGATGTTAGCTACTTCTGTTCAGCATTACTTTTTTTTTTCATAGCTAATGATCAACTTACCAATTCATAATTGAGAATTAAAAGATGCATGCATAGGAACAATCTTCATTAACTAAACCAAACAAGCACAGCTCATAAAAGCACAGCTTATAATGCAGCTTTTTAAATGTTCAGATTTCATTGTTTGCTTTTAGCCACAGCTAGCATTGGAAACTTATCTCTGATGCTATAGATTATTGTGATGTAGACCAATTTCAGTTATTTTCATATGCATAACAGACGACACATGATTTTACCCACTGATAAATTTCAAATTTAGTAAAACAGTTAAAAGAAAAGCAAAAAGAAACAAACGAAAAACATAACATAGCTTGACAGTATTCAGAATGTAAACATGAGAATGAAAATAAAAATTAAAAAATCAATAGATTTCAATCTGAGAATTGTTAGATCATTTTGTCTTGTGGCACCTTGCAGGACTCTTTCATGACGCACATGGCTACATAACACTAACAACAAATCAGTTTTTTTAAAACCTAAATTTTTAAACAATTATAGAAGAACAATAACAGGAAGTATCCTGAGTGTCTACAAAATGTACTGTACTCCTCCACCTGGACAAATAAACCTTTAAAAAATAATGTGGGGGCTCATAATGGTTAACCACACAGGCATGAACACTCAATAACTGGTATGAACCACCTGTCCCCATACATTGATGAGTCATACAAATGCTACTGACCCTCAGCGCACATGCACCAGGTGGGGTATTATTCTTGTGTCTGTCCTGGCTGTCTGTCAACAACAGATCTTTCTGTTTTCACTTAAGGTGCATTTATCATGACACATGATTATTAGATCAAGTTCACCATTTAGCTAGACTTGCTATGCTCTTTTTTTTTGCGAGTTGCCATATTTCACTGACTGTGCCCAATACTATTAAGCCTCAAGAGAGGTAGTAACTGAAAGCAGACAATGATGAAAGTCTGTTTAATGTGCCACTTTTTCTTAAAATTTCAGCTTAGCTTTCTAGAAAATGAGAGAAAGAGTAAGCCATGATATTGTGGGCAAGCCCACATGAAGGAGAAAGAGGAAGACAGAACAGTGAGAACTCGTGTCATTTTGTGTGCGCGTGCGTGTGTGTATCAGAATTATTTTCGTATGATTGTTGTCAGAGCAGGAAGTCTGCAGCATTTTGTGCGAGGCACGCCCATGGTCTCAAACTTGTACAAATACTCAGACCACGTGTGTACTCTTGAAAATGGAGCTGAAACTTAATGGGGATTATCCTACAGTAAGATTGACAGGAAATTTTGGTTTTCTTTTAGTGAATTGTTGAGACCTAATTGTACCTTGCCTATATTATATTAATTGCAATTAAGTTCTTGCCATTATTACACTTTTCATCACCTGTCGCTGAAATATGATCTACAAAACCTACTATAATGTAATGAACAACTTGAGTGTCATGCGTTGCAAATTAGTGTTAGAAGAACACTTGAAATATAGTTACTACTTACTTGGCATCTAGGCAAACTATTTTAATAAAATCAATATGGCATGTGTGTACGGATGTAATTGAATTTGATACAAAATGACTCATCAGATGTAGTTATTGGTACAAAACGTACAGTAAGAATATCAATAATAAAACAGTTTTGCAACAATTGTCTTTGAGTATAGAAGACAACAATTAAAGTTTAGGTTCTGCAATTCCTCACTTTAATACTGCAGGCAGCCTCTACAAAACACAGTGTGCATGTAGAACAAAAGCAATTACAATAAATCAATATCATATTAATGGCATCTACTCAAACATTACTCTCTGTTAATGTACTTCCTATCTTATCCTCTATAGTGATTGTGGTGAGAATTCACGCTAAATTTGGTGTGTACTTCACACCCAAACGATGAGGTGTACGCATCACACCATATTTTGGTGTGACTATTGTTACAAGTGATTCACGCTTAATTTGGTGTGAACTACACACCTTTTGGTTTACAGTGTAGGATTCAACAGCCGAAGCCAAACCATAATTGTTATAACAATCCTAAGTTAAAGATAAGAAAATAAGTTTTAAACTTTTATGTTATTACGCATCCATATCTGTAGCATACAGGTGTAATCATACTTCTTGAAAACTTAATGTGTTAAGTTAACTTGCCACACTTTGGAGTTAGAGTAAGAGTACATAACTGCCGCATCTAGATAAGGCTATGGTTTCAAAACTCAGAGGTTTGATAGTTTTAATAGCATCTATAATCCTCTTTTATATACCTGTGGTTTTCAACAATCAGCTAATAAAATTGCCATATTGTCATGGAAGACCCAATGTAAGCATCTGGACATAAACATTATTTGTACACTGTTGATAATATTCCAAGAGTATTTCTATGCCATCTGCTAATGAATGAGTGAAAGTGTGATGTCTTATATCTGTTGTATAAAACTAATAATATTTTAAAGCATATAATAAGTGTATAGCTGCATTTATTTTATTTTGTAATCTGTTATTTTAGCTTAATAGGCTTCCTCCCAGTTACTTTTGTTGGTAAAAAAATCTTATTAATGGTTAGGCACTAAAATGTGCGATATTTTCTTTATAATTGCTTGGGTTTTCAAGTCTCAAAAAGTTGTGGCAAGTGGTTACTATGACATTAAAAAGTGTTCCCAATGTGCAATTCAAAAAATGGCCATACTCCAGCAGTTTCGTGTTTTTGTGTCAGGAGCTGCTTGTAATTTAGATAGTCAGAATTGTTTTAAATAATATATTTGAATAACTTGTACACAATGGCTTGCCCACCATTTGTGCTGAAGCACATCACTAGTATGTACATAATTTTATAAGCAGCCAGTATTTAAGGCAGTACCAGTGACCACTGATATTACTTAATAAATTTTATTATTTCTTCTACTAGTTTGGAAGTTATAATTATTACTACATGCACACAGTGATGAAAAGACTGATATTTAAAAAGAATACTAACAGAAATTACCAATGTATTAGAAATTGCTAAGAATCTAGTGCACATGACTATATAGTGGGCTATAACTTTAGAAAACTACCATCTGAATTTCCTTAGCTAGAGCTGTCAATTCAATATCTTCTAATAGTTCTATTAGACCCTCCCATGTAGAAGGATATGAGGTAGCCTCTTCTTCATTGCTCAGCCATACATGGAATACTTCTTGACAACGATCTTCTACTCTAGGATAGTTCATTTCTATTCTTTGAGTGTGAGCAGGAGTGAGTCCCAATAGAGAACTGGCATCTCTCCATTTAGGACTGACTTCATCAATAATGCGTAGCTTTTGTTTCTTTCCTTCAGCATTCGTCCACTTTAGAAGAATGAGGTTTTTCATAATTAGAGGATAAACTAAAATTTAAATGTAACACAAAGTACATTATGCTTTTGTAAAATGTCTAGCTAGATGAAAAAATTAGATGCTTGGCTTAAAGTTAGATAGATAAACAATACATCTGATGTACCATCCAATGAGTTAACAAAATGAAACAATATTACATTATTATGTGTAGTATATAGACATTTCATATAGGATTAACCAGAAAATAGAAAAATACACTCTGTTTTGGTTAATAATAAAACTATAAGAATGAATAATGAAATATTACATTTGTAGTATGCCAATATCAGCCTGAAACGATTTAATAAAGCACTAATCAAATTATTATATTGACACATTAATGTCTACTAGCGATCACCTCGCCACACAGTGGTGCTTGATGCACTAAGTTTTGTAAAGTAGTAATGCAATCACAAAAGTGTATTTTTTGTTATACTCTATCACTTGATTTAATTCCATTAGTTTTCCTCTTGCTTATTTCTTCTTAAGCCACAAACTTCCATATTTTACTGTTTAGTGTCTTTGTTTTTTTATCCATAATTTTTGATTTAATGATTGTGAAACTATGACCTTTCACTTTGAATGCTATCTAACATATTTTTGTTGCTGGTATTGCTTGCTGATATGACTCAATTATAGCTACAATAGTTATTATTTCCATATCTCTTCTGTTTGTGAAGATGCTCCATCAACCAGTGTCAGCCATTAAAATATTCATAAACATTGTTATCGTTGTCATTTTTACTAATACTATTATAATCAATTTGTATAAAACATGTAACAATGATAAAAATACATTGTTAGGCTGAATTGTTTTATGACTTACATATATATTACAGTCAATGTAACTTGTGTAACAACATTATTTAAGGGCCAACCATGATAAAATTTACATCAAGGCATGTGTTGTCTAGTCAATTCACTGTTACATATTTACTTGCCATATTGTAATATGTTGGTAGGTTATCAGGCTGATGTGAAAGTTGTAGTGTATATATCTGTCCTATAACAAGTCAAGAGAGCAGGTGGTGGGTGTAAACAGTACTTTAACAAGTCAAGAGAGCAGGTGGTGGGTGTAAACAGTACTTTAACAAGTCAAGAGAGCAGGTGGTGGGTGTAAACGGTACTTTAACTAGTCAAGAGAGCAGGTGGTGGGTGTAAACAGTACTTTAACAAGTCAAGAGAGCAGGTGGTGGGTGTAAACAGTACTTTAACAAGTCAAGAGAGCATGTGGTGGGTGTAAACAGTACTTTAACAAGTCAAGAGAGCAGGTGGTGGGTGTAAACAGTACTTTAACAAGTCAAGAGAGCAGGTGGTGGGTGTAAACAGTACTTTAACAAGTCAAGAGAGCAGGTGGTGGGTGTAAACGGTACTTTAACTAGTCAAGAGAGCAGGTGGTGGGTGTAAACAGTACTTTAACAAGTCAAGTGAGCAGGTGGTGGGTGTAAACAGTACTTTAACCGATTAACGCCGGAAATTAAATTCGCGATTACGTGCGCGTACTCCGAAATTGTTTACAAGAAATCGTGACCGTCACCTCGAGGCTTGAACCGCCTGAGCTTTTTCTTGTCTAGAGGCAATACGCTTCGAAGTAACCGACTGCGATGTATTAACTGATTGAAGCTAAAGCCCTCCTCTACCCGCGAGCTAAGTTTTGTTTAGTTTCTAGGCGTTTGAAGTGTATGAAGTGCGCATTCATTGGAAACTACAAGTTTCAAGATAAGTATACCATTGTTAGCATCAGTATTGTAAAAGTTTAGGCTAAGACCTCATGTTTCATAGCTATGTATTGTTGTTTTAAATGTTCACCAGCCGCTTGCTTTGAAATAATTCAGCAACTATGGATTTTGGCTGTTGTTTTTTTTTGTGTGAGCCATATACTAGGATAATATAATATATAACATAACAAGCAATTATATAGACTACTGTGTTTGCAATTCTAGGATTTTTTTCAGATAATACTGTGAAGCAGTCCCATTGAACTCCCATGGTGACAAAGCCACACCCCATAATCACCACTGTACCGTACCATGATGTGTCTGTTGTTACTGTTCTTGACATAGATTGCACATCCTTCTCTTCATACCTGAGAAACTTTCTCCTAAGAAATCCATTTTATGGGCACCTTCAAGTAGGGGAGAACTGGGAGGAAGAAAGTCTGTATCCTCATGCAATAATAACTTGACCTTTTTGTGGTTGGTGTTGTTGAAAATCTATATAACCCTCTGTGTATGAACAAACGAAGCTAAAATAGCTTGCCTTTTTCAACCTTTATTTCCTCCAGGTCATCAAATTCTTCATTGCTGCCCTCCATGAAGACTTCTTGGCCACGGACCTCTACACCTGAGAAGTCTTCTGCCTTATTCTATCTCTATTTCTTTGAGATCATAAAATTCTTCATCACTGCCCTCTATGAAGAATTCTTGGCAGTCTTTATATTTTATTAAGAACTTTATATCATATTAATAATTGATAAATATTTTTGTCTATTAGTTATAGCTATACATATATATTTTTTTGTAACTTTGATTTTCTATGTACACAAACAGTGCTACAATTTCAATCTACAAATAATAAAAAAAATTCTACGGTAAGGGTCATTAAAACCTTGCCTCCCTTACCACTTAGCTCACAGGAGAATCGCTACGGCGTTGTGGGAGCTCTTGAAACACTTGCGATTGCTGCTGGTAGCTAATTGAAGCGGGTACTATGGCGGTTACGCAAAAATGCGTAACCCGCGCTGTGAAGCACCCTCGTGCTTGACGCGGAAACGCGTAATTCGGCGATAATCGGTTAACAAGTCAAAAGGGCAGGTGGTTGGTGTAAACAGTACTTTAACAAGTCAAGAGATCAGGTGGTGGGTGTAAACAGTACTTTAACAAGTCAAGAGAGAAGGTGGTGGGTGTAAACAGTACTTTAACAAGTCAAAGGAGCAGGTGGTGGGTGTAAACAGTACTTTAACAAGTCAAGAGAGCAGGTGGTAGAGCCAAGAGAGCAGGTGGTGGGTGTAAACAGTACTTTAACAAGTCAAGAGAGCAGGTGGTGGGTGTAAACAGTACTTTAACAAGTCAAGAGAGCAGGTGGTGGGTGTAAACAGTACTTTAACAAGTCAAGAGAGCAGGTGGTGGGTGTAAACAGTACTATAACAAGTCAAGAGAGCAGGTGGTGGGTGTAAACAGTACTTGAACAAGTCAAGAGAGCAGGTGGTGGGTGTAAACAGTACTTTAACAAGTCAAGAGAGCAGGTGGTGGGTGTAAACAGTACTTTAACAAGTCAAGAGAGCAGGTGGTGGGTGTAAACAGTACTTTAACAAGTCAAGAGAGCAGGTGGTGGGTGTAAACATTACTTTAACAAGTCAAGAGAGCAGGTGGTGGGTGTAAACAGTACTTTAACAAGTCAAGAGAGCAGGTGGTGGGTGTAAACAGTACTTTAACAAGTCAAGAGAGCATGTGGTGGGTGTAGACAGTACTTTAACAAGTCAAGTGAGCAGGTGGTGGGTGTAAACAGTACTTTAACAAGTCAAGAAAGCAGGTGGTGGGTGTAAACAGTACTTTAACAAGTCAAGTGAGCAGGTGGTGGGTGTAAACAGTACTTTAACAAGTCAAGAGAGCAGGTGGTGGGTGTAAACAGTACTTGAACAAGTCAAGAGAGCATGTGGTGGGTGTAAACAGTACTTTAACAAGTCAAGAGAGCAGGTGGTGGGTGTAAACAGTACTTTAACAAGTCAAGAGAGCAGGTGGTGGGTGTAAACAGTACTTTAACAAGTCAAGAGAGCAGGTGGTGGGTGTAAACAGTACTTTAACAAGTCAAGAGAGCAGGTGGTGGGTGTAAACAGTACTTTAACAAGTCAAGAGAGCAGGTGGTGGGTGTAAACATTACTTTAACAAGTCAAGAGAGCAGGTGGTGGGTGTAAACAGTACTTTAACAAGTCAAGAGAGCAGGTGGTGGGTGTAAACAGTACTTTAACAAGTCAAGAGAGCATGTGGTGGGTGTAGACAGTACTTTAACAAGTCAAGTGAGCAGGTGGTGGGTGTAAACAGTACTTTAACAAGTCAAGAAAGCAGGTGGTGGGTGTAAACAGTACTTTAACAAGTCAAGTGAGCAGGTGGTGGGTGTAAACAGTACTTTAACAAGTCAAGAGAGCAGGTGGTGGGTGTAAACAGTACTTGAACAAGTCAAGAGAGCATGTGGTGGGTGTAAACAGTACTTTAACAAGTCAAGAGAGCAGGTGGTGGGTGTAAACAGTACTTTAACAAGTCAAGAGAGCAGGTGGTGGGTGTAAACAGTACTTTAACAAGCCAAGAGAGCAGGTGGTGGGTGTAAACAGTACTTTAACAAGTCAAGTGAGCAGGTGGTGGGTGTAAACAGTAGTTTAACAAGTATAGAGAGCAGGTGGTGGGTGTAAACAGTACTTTAACAAGTCAAGAGAGCATGTGGTGGGTGTAAACAGTACTTTAAGAAGTCAATAGAGCAGGTGGTGGGTGTAAACAGTACTTTAACAAGTCAAGAGAGCAGGTGGTGGGTGTAAACAGTACTTTAACAAGTCAAGAGAGCAGGTGGTGGGTGTAAACAGTACTTTAACAAGTCAAGAGAGCAGGTGGTGGGTGTAAACAGTACTTTAACAAGTCAAGAGAGCAGGTGGTGGGTGTAAACATGACTTTAACAAGCCAAAAGAGCAGGTGGTGGGTGTAAACAGTACTTTAACAAGTCAAGAGAGCATGTGGTGGGTGTAAACAGTACTTTAACAAGTCAAGTGAGCAGGTGGTGGTGTGTCAAGAGAGCAGTAAACAGAACTTTAACAAGTCAAGAGAGCAGGTGGGTGTAAGCAGTCTTTTAACAAGTCAAGAGGAGCAGGTGGTTGGTTCAAACAGTACGTTATAGATTGTGTCTCTAAGTTGTTATTATTATTTGCAAATGCTTTTATGTAATCTTAACATTTGACTTGTTACTTATACTTTGTGGACATGCGATAATCTTAAGTTATACGAATGTGCCAACAATGTTCAAGTAATGTATTCCGATCTAAATTAGATTATTATTCTCCTATTATCAAACCTGTAATGTAATATCATATCTAAATTAGATAATTATTCCCTACTTATCATCACTTTAATTTAATTCCGATCTAAATTAGATAATTAGTCCCTATTATCAATCACTTTTAAATGGTAATTCCAGATCTAAAGGATAATTATTCTCCATATTATCAAGCACTTTAATGTAATTCCAAGAGCTAAATTAGATATTATTCCTCCTATTAGCATCACTTTACTGTATTCCAGATCTAATTAGATAATTATTCGCCATATTAATCAATACTTTAGATGTATTCGCAGATTCTATAATTTAGATAATTATTCTCCTATTATCAATCACTTTAATGTAATTCCAGATCTAAATTAGATAATTATTCTCCTATTATCAATCACTTTAATGTAATTCCAGATCTAAATTAGATAATTATTCGCCTATTATCAATCACTTTAATGTAATTCCAGATCTAAATTAGATAATTATTCTCCTATTATCAATCACTTTAATGTAATTCCAGATCTAAATTAGATAATTATTCTCCTATTATCAATCACTTTAATGTAATTCCAGATCTAAATTAGATAATTATTCTCCTATTATCAATCACTTTAATGTAATTCCAGATCTAAATTAGATAATTATTCTCCTATTATCAATCACTTTAATGTAATTCCAGATCTAAATTAGATAATTATTTTCCTATTATCAATCACTTTAATGTAATTCCAGATCTAAATTAGATAATTATTCTCCTATTATCAATCACTTTAATGTAATTCCAGATCTAAATTAGATAATTATTCTCCTATTATCAATCACTGTAATGTAATTCCAGATCTTAATTAGATAATTATTCTCCTATTATCAATCACTTTAATGTAATTCCAGATCTAAATTAGACAATTATTTTCCTATTATCAATTACTTTATTCCTAACATTCAAGAAATGAACCATTTCATTTTATGATTACCTTGACTATCTGTACATTGTTGTGTTGTAGAGCAGTCTGGTTTAGAAACCTCAACAATTTCTGCATTATTATAAAGTAGATGAACAGTTAGAAATGGCAATGTTCAATGATATGTTTAATTAAACCTATCATTAAAATGGACAGAAAAAAATGAACATTAGCAAAATTGATTGATTATAGCATGTATGGTATTTTGTAGACCAGTCTGTTTTTAATCACTGTTTTTAGGAAAAATAGTTAAATGAAATATTTTACAATTGTCTGATTATTAATTATACTAAAGTTAATTCATTGAATGCTAATTTAATATATAAAACACTTGGAAAAAGTTTTATTAAAAATTTGACAATTGATTATTATTTAGTACAATAAAGTGCTTACTTTTATGTCAGTAATTATGTAAGGTTTTAAAGTTTTCGCAATTGAACACCAAAATTTGAGCATTAAGTTTCTATTTTCATACCCATATGTGTGCTATTTACCTCTCTGAATTATTTAACATCCTGCTAAGTATAAAGTAATGTTGGAATTACCTTGATTGCTACAAACTTGCTTAGCTGCAGCATTGTTCTCTACACAACCATGTTGCTCCACTTTGAGTGCTGTTAATTAATATGTAAGATACATAACAAGTTGTATCATCTAAGCATACTTAAGACCCACACGATTATCATAATAAAACTAATTAAATTCAAGATTATTCCCAAAGATGGAAGTAATTGTATTTGCAAACATTACAGTGAGATGAGGTATATAATCAAGTATACAGCTAATATAAAGACATACCATGCATTCATACAGCAGTTTTAAGTTACGCCTTAGGAAAATCGTTGTTCATTCTTATCTGCTTTGCTTCATATGATTGTGATAGCCTCAATAAGATAACTATTATAGTTAGTAAGTGATTTTCTAACTCATTGTGACGATATTTGTAATGCTATGGTGTGAACATTGAGGTAGATTTTGGAATCTGAATGTTGGCTTACTTCAAATTGGAGACAGTGCAGACTATTGCTTAGGTAATAGACCGGGATTAACTGCAATCTGGCCATTTTAGATGGTGAATATAGCAAACAGAAGGTACAGAAGCACAGAAGCCATTCAACAACAAAGAGAGAGTTGCTTTATGAAATAATCCTGGTGTTTGATTACAGCTTTACAAGATAATGTAGTTTTGAAGATGTGCATGAGGATAAAGAAGTGATACTCTACTCAGAATTAGCTAAACACTGTCCAGTATCGGATACGGTAAGGTACTTAACTATTTGCTGCTCTATTTACTTTCACTTACTTTTACTTTTAAAGTCAAGTTTAAAAAAAATGTCTATTTCCCTGACAAGTCATGTGTAAATGGGTTGAACATTTACTAATTATAGAACTTTTAAATAGAAATAAGAGACAGCAATACATACAAGAATAATAAAGTACAAAGAATAGTTACACTATTCTCTAACATTAGTTCAAATCATTCATATAACTGTATTTACCTTGACTGTGTATACATAATTGTGTTGTAGAGTGGGCATGTGCACAAGGTTCCTCTATTTCTGCACAATAACAAGTATTAATTCATATAAATCCTTCAGTGTCAATAAGAATATATAATCAACAGAAACAATAACATTATGATGATAAGTTGAGTAAGTTACATTGAATCCAGAAACATTGAATATCAGCATTTCCAAAAGTATTAGCAATATTAACAATTTTTAGATATAGTTGAATAGATGCTATATTCATACTTATAACAAAGTGAGCTATTAAACCACAGGTCAGAATCAGTGATGGATCTAGGTTTTTTATTGATGTTTTGGACGAAACTCCCATTTAGCTACGGACTCAACTAAATTATCATCACTTCTTAAATCCCAAACTTGAATAACTGCAGTCAATGGACTAACTGAAATTGACGTCTTATATAGTTTTAAGCATTTTAGATCTTGATTAAACCAAATGGGTATCATCTACCTACTGTTGAACCAGGTAACACTCTTTTAAGGTTTCTATCTAGTTTTGTTAACTAACTGCCCATATAATATGTGCAGAGAACGGCTGGTTAATGAGACTTTTTCTATCTAAAGATATTGTCGGTTGTAAGAAATTGAATAGGATAATATTGTGTGGTGTGAAAGTATCTGTAGCTGTGAGCAGTCATGTCTAAAAAAAATGACATCTTTCAAATGACGTATTTTATTCTAACATTAGTGTTACAATTCTTTCCACTGGTCTACTTTCATTTGTTTACTCATAACTCTCTTACTGATTGTAAAGTATTTACCGTATTAACAACACAACCAATAAAGTAATTAAATGGTAAAATAAGATTGAAACTGGTCATTGTTAAGTTGCTCCAACTCAAAAAAACTCAAAATAGTGGTAATAATGACACTATTACTTTAGAGCATATCATTACATAGTCAACACTCAGCTACCTTCATCTCTTTGCATATCTAAGTAGTGTAAATCTGATTTATTTTAGGTATAACTCATTTTGTATTGATTATTGTAAACACCCGTACAATATTGTAGCTAATGCATCAATGTAATTATTTAATATATCTCATCACTATCAAAGAACTTAACAGTAATAATAATCATTTCTTCACGAGTTTTTTAAACATGGAATAATTATATAAAATTACATACAACTTCATGACAAATCGAGGTTTATGGCTTAAGTGATCAGAGAAACAAGAAACCCCCTTTTAATAATTCTAGATCCGCCACTGAGAGCTACTACTAAACATTAAGAAATGTAAGAATCACCTTGATCACTTGAACATTGCTGAACATCATCATCATTGGTTTCTATGCAATCCTGTTGCTCCACTTCAAATTCTAAGTTAATATGCAAAATTAATGGAAAGTGTTTCAGTGCAAACTAGACCCACATGTAGATTCTAGCTACTACTGCTACTAAATTGAAATTGACAATATTAGATAGGCGAACTTTGAATCTGTTGTTTTGCTGCATTTGTAGTTAAACAAACACATTATATTCTATGAAAATGATTGCATTGATGTTGTTAAGATAATTATATAGTAAGGTATATTGAAAAATATATGTCTATAACTATCATAATAAATACTCTTAAATTGAATGCTAGCTCTTTCAGCTTCAATATGAATACCTTTATGAGGTAGTGTTCCAGTAGTCATTACGCTGCCACATTTCTCCTATAGTGTTGATAAATATAGTATTAGTTACACAGATATGTATTAATTTTTATTGTCATACCTCATTGAACCAAATTGTCTGTCTTGAATCTATAAGTGGAATTATGTTAGTACTATTTGGGTCCTTCAGACACTTCATTTTAGGAGAGGTTTCATCTTCTAGTATGCATAAGTGAGGTGGAATTTCATTTGATCGCTTCAATAATGAATCCCAAAAAGACTGCTTTTCTGATGGATGGTCTGTACATTCAAATCCATATTGAAGTCTTGCATTGAGGTACTTGAGATTATGATTGACTTGTGTTAACATAGAAGTGATAGTATTTCTAATGTGTGCACAGACTACAGAAGTGGGTGTTGTTGGATGAGATTCTCTGTAGAGTACCACTTTAATATATGTGGCATAGCTAATGATAGTAACTGTGTCCAAGTCCTTTCCTACTAGAAATTCAATCTTGTTGCGACAGGGACTGTCTTCTTTGAAAGTCCAATTTAGTTCAGTGTTTGAGACCAGGCCTATAATAAGAGAAGAGAAGACTCCTAATGGTAAGTAGCCACACTCATATCGATACACGAGAGGAGCCACATCTATAGAAATAGAAACCTTTTGGAGCTCATCTTTTGTAGCACTTCTAAGAATACTAGGCATGAAGTAAGTAATTTCTTTTCTTTTTCTTGTAATTGGAAGGGGAGCTAAGATATTGTGATGTTCAAAAAGTGTGATTAGCATTTCCATAGAAATGGAATCCTTTACATCTTCTTTAGTAGCTTCCAGTAGATCTGCCATTGTGAACTGAGCTTTGTTCTTAAACATTGCTGCTGCTCGATGTCCAGCTTTATTGTACACAAATGTCTTCTTTACTAGTTGTGTTGCAGCATCAAAGATCACCTGAACAATAATTTGTTGAACAGTATAATTCTAATTAACTATAATAAAGTATGCACACCTTGTCTGTCCTACAATTAGAAGAAAAATAATATATGCCCATTATTAAAATTAAGGAGAATTATTATGTTTATATTATTTACTTTTGCAAAACAATAATTGGAACACTTTATGAGCATTATGATTTTTCTAGTAATAAATGCCTAGTTATTTCTGCCTTTTCATCATAATTACTTACTTACCTGCCAACCCATTATTTATTAACACATTTGTAATTAACCACAAACTTAATTAAATATTATGTGAATAATTGAACAGCTTATCATTCCACATTCAAAAAGTAAATGGAACTGCTGTTCAATTGAATTAGCATAGAAAAGTATAGCAGCACAAGGAGAGTGAGATAGCGTAGCAATTAAAGGAAATACAATTGCAGTCGGTTTATTTATTTGTACAAAGACATCAGCATGAAATGAATGCTTAACACGCTAAAGAACCTTCTGATATGAAAAAAATAAAATAGTTCAATAGAAAAGTTAAAAAATTCAAACTTATAACTAATTCATCAATCTCAAATTCCAATTCTAATAGATTCACCATAAAGTTGAAACTTTATGTACAGCTTATTCAAATTATATTTGTTAGATGCTGCAATCAAAATTATATACTATCTAAAGTTTGTACAGATCCTATATTAGAAAAATTCCCGCACTAATTAAATTTTTACTACTACAAATATTACTTACATAAAAAAGTATAACAAAACTCGACAGTTTTAAAGCAAGAAGAACAAAATAAGTGCATTGCATTAGTTAAAAGTTAATGAAAACTTGAATCTACACAGCCAATTGATAATTATAAAACCAAAAATACATAAATACATAGATAAATAAATTAAGTAGTACTAACCTTGACGTCACAAATGACTATGTTTTCGAATCCTCTCACATCAGGATAATACAGGAGCGTGCCAACACGATAATGAAGAAACCATAGGACATTGGTTACGTCTGATAAATCAATATTTAAACATTCTGCAATCTCACTGCATTCTTCAAGTGTCATTGTGCGCTTTCCTTTGGATCGCAAAACAATGTTGAACATCAACCAGGAGCAAGGAATGTGAACTTTACCTAGATTCTTCTTAATACAATTCTCAAAAGTTTCTCTTGCTTTGTTGGTTTCCTCTATAGTTCCTTTCTTGTTGTCCAGTGCTAATGTCAGGAATTCTTCTGAGGCATACTCGACAATGTCTTGATGGTAAAATTCTGTCTGCTCAATTTTCTTTCTAAGAATCTGATCTCGTTTTTTAATCTGTGACAGGGACACTTTGTCTCTAAATGTTCCCACAAACATAGCTTTAGTAACTGTGTTGGCTTTCTCCAAGTCAGTATTAGAGGCTTGATTTGAGGTCAATTTGTGACTCGTATTCTTCATGCATGCTATACTAGCTAGAGTTTGAAAGGTGACTTCTTCTAGAGTTACTATAGAGTCTTCTTTCTCAGTAGAAACTCCATCTTCATTGGTGCAATACATTTTAAACACACAGTCCCAGGAATCTGTGAGTCGACTGAAAATAAGATGTAAAGAAGCCCCCATTAAAAATCGAGACATGAGGTCTAGAAATTCAGTTTGGCCTCCATGATCAGTTGTTATCAAGTATATAGTGTCTTTCAGTAAATACTTTACTTTCTCTTCATTGTGTTCTGCTGCAGCTTCAATATAAGCAGGATAAATTTCAGCTACATTGATGGCATGTGATTCTTTTAACTTGTCCTCATCGTCAATTGTTGCTGATGTTTCAGCCGGTGTTCTTATATCTTCTACAGTTGTATTTATAGACATTTCCTTAGCACCATTTGAAGATTGGACATCTATAACTTCTTCAGCTGCTGATACATCTGGTTTGATTTGGAATTTCGGCTTGGTCTCTGCATAAAATGATCAATCAAATGCAATTATTATTCCATTCAATTTATTAAACATAATGAGTGTATTTTTAACTGTAACAGTACATTTTGATAAGTTTACCGGCTTTCATTTAACTTAGTTCATTTATGCTAAATTACTATTACCTGTTGTTATATAAAGTTATAACATTTCAGAATTTTAACCTATCATTATAACTTAAGCATAATAATCGAAAATGTGTTATACTTTTCCTGCAGGTTTATATAGCATTATTTATTGTCTAATACTATTTCTTGTACTCATCAAGTTGTTATCCAAGTACTATGCATTACAAAGTCCTTATAAAGAAACTTTTGTTTGTAGAAGTAAATTGCTGATGTCATATTCATTATTAATAATGGTAAAATTAAACTTGTATAATATTCATAGTGAAGAACTTGAATTACATAATTCAAAACACTAATAATTAATAAAAGAAATAAATCCAATAAATAGATTCCCCATCAACTTAAATCCACACATCATAATAGGAGGACAACTAAATGATATAATTTGACTGTGATCAAGAGAAATGTGTTCTGCTAACAATCAAAACTTAAATTAAATTTGCAGCTATGGATGATACAATTTAGGTGTATATTTTAAAGCCTGCAGCTTTATTAAAGTTTTATACAAGTTCTACTTACTTTCTACAGCTTCTTGTATAACATCATTAAGAATTGAAGTTTCACCAACAATGTCTTTCTTGGCCCATTGCCCCTGCTGTGCAAATCCAAAGGACTTACTGATACTCTGAATGAATAGCTGCCTTCTCTCAGCTACTCCAGTGCTTGGCTCATTAATTTTCATGTTAGATTGATCAATGTTTATAAAATCTCCAAGTAGTCGATGTAGAGTTGAACTTTTACCAGATCTTGGAAGACCAACAAAATTCATTCGTCCTACACATAGGTCCACACATGTCTGTTTTTGTATGGCTTCTTGACAGGCTTTCTCAATTTCTTTATCTAGGTGTTTATTTAATACAATAAGAACATATGATATGATTTTGAAAAGTTTTATTACTAATTTCTCTACATAAAGCAGTCCAACTAATTAAACCATTAGCAAACGCTAGTCCCAGATTTGTGATGGTTACAGATGTGTAATATTTGGATCATAAATTGGCTTATATTTGTCAGAAGCAAAACAGAATAATAACAAAAACAAGTTCTCCCTGAATTGATCATATTCTGTTTACAAGCAGACAGACATGTTTACCATTTAACTGACTCCAACAAGCAGATAAAAAATCAAACAGATAAATAAATAGACAAGCAGACAGAATTGCTTACCAATAAAATGACTAACAAACAAGAAAACATAGCAACAAACAGATAATCAAATAGATAAAGTCAAAGACAGTCACTAAAAAAAGTGATTACCCATATGCAAAAAATGAAGATGTCAATAAGTTGTACAATAATGCTGTGGCTTCATCTGCACCTAACTCTATATCTGCAGTAGTCATGCCATTATTATATAATACTTGACATTTAAATTTTTTACCGTCCACTAAATACAAGACATGTCTTATATATTACCACAAACAAACAGAAAACGTAAAGATATTAATCTAAAAAATCTCAATCAAACCTTAACATTTGTATTTATGATTACATCATTGACAGTTTTACGAAGAAACAAATCAAACGCATTATATTGACAAATATCTTAAACAATGCCCACTAGCATTGCAGTAGTTATGTATATTGTGTGTGTAATTAGAATATAGTATCTTTCTGAACAGAATCATCTGATTAAATCTTAACTACATATTGTGTATGTATATTGTTGAAAATATTATCATCAGTTTCAACAATGTGATATGAAAGTATTCGCGATGCATGTTCAAAATGAGCAAAAAGACTAAAATGAATGAATATGAAACACATAACTATGACAAATACTCAATGCCAGTAACATTATTGTATCAATTCGATTTAACCAATCCATAAATTACAACCTTAATCTGCAATCTTACTCTTTAGTAATTTCTTTTCTGTTAGTCTATCTTTATCTCTCAACTCTGAAGAGTGAATAATTTCTGATACATTCCATTTGGTAGAAGTTGCTGAAAGTTGTACTTTTTCTATAAATTCAAACAAATTATACACAAATAAATACTATAAATACAGTTTGTACTACTAATTAATTTAATAAAGCATGACTATTTCACAATATAGCAAGGTGTGGTAGACATGTCAATTGTAGCTACAAATGGATCCTAGAGAGTGTAGTGAAATAGTCACTAGAGATCCCTAAACCTGTAAGCTACTAAACTTGTAAAGTATATGTAAAATGCTAGTGAAGTTAGCTAGACTGCCACAAGAAATCTACAAGTATTGCCATTCAAGCCTTTGAAGCATGCCATGGGAATTCTACAAAGCCCAGAACTAACCCTAATAAGTTTGCTCCTAGAGCAGATAAAAGGGAGTCATCTGCTGGCAGTAGTAGTAAAAGAATGATTGTGTTAGTTCAATTTCACATACTGAAGTGATTTGTCACATGTGTCACAAGCCGGGACATAAAAGACCTGATTGTCCCTTAAGAAAGGACAGTAATAATGATGGTTATTTTAGGAAGTCTGTGAAATCTCTTTGTCTAAGTCTAACCTTATTGGAGCTGTAAGGTTAAAGAAACCACCCAATGTGCTCTATGGAAGATTAAATGACAAATCCACTGTGCTGGTTGTAGATACGGGAGCAGACATTTGTGTTTTTAACAAGTTGTTTGTGGAAGACCATCAATACATTGGTACCTATGCTGAGGCCATATCATTTGATGGGACTCCAAGTACTTACCCACTAGCAGAAGTTAAGTGTTAGTGTTGGTTCTCACGAATTTGTGCTGAAAGGAATTGTTGTTGATATGCCACCTGAGGAGGGTGGACTAATAGGTTACAATGTAGACACCTCAACTATGAAAGCATTGCTTGACTTAGCTGAGCAGCATGCTTTAAGGTCTGATACTTATTTGAATATTAAGTTAACTAGATCAGAGACCAGGAAGGAGGCTCATCAAGAGAGTATTAGACTTGAAGCTCTAGCGGCTGTAGAACAGCCAATAGGAGGAACTAGGCAGGAGTGGGAGCAGGCCATTAGGTGTGACAATTCTCTTTTAAAATGGAAGCAATATGCCGACACTAATCAAAAAGGATTTTTTTGGGATGGATTGTTGTTGAAAAAGAATTATGTAGACTCTCTAGACAACACTCGCTGTGTACTAGTGGCACCTAGTCAGTTTAGACGCAAAATTCTGGATGCTGGTCATACTAGAATGGGTCATATGTCTTACAAGAAAGTTGTCTCTTTGTTGAGTAGAAACTTTACCTGGCCAAACCTTTATAACTCTGTGAGGCAGTTGTGTATTCAGTGTCATAAGTGTCAGTTAAACAGGAAGACAAAACCATTTAGAGCTCCTATGGGTCAAATGCCAGTCCTCACTATACCCTTTGAGAAGGTTGCTATTGATCTATTAGGACATTTTACTAGGTTCAGAAAGGGGTTTAAGTATTTACTCACATTTATTTGCTTGGCTTCTCGATATCCTGAGGCAGAACCATTGAGAACAGTGGAAGCAGCTGAAGTGTCAGAAAGATTGTTAGATATTTTTGCTAGGCATGGTCTTCCCAGAGTAATATTGTCTGACCATGGTAGTCAATTCACTGGTGCACTCATGCAAAGTGTGTGTAAAATGTTAGAAATTGAGTATATCACAACAACCCCTTATCATCCCCAGTCTAATGGAGCAGTTGAAAGATTCCATGGGACCCTTGTACCCATGCTGAGGAAGGCAATAACTAAACAACTTGACTGGCCCTTGCATCTACCGATGTGTTTGTTTGCTGTGAGGTGTGCCCCAAACAGGTCAACAGGGCACTCCCCCTTTGAGTTGTTGTTAGGACACAATGTCAGGTCACCTGTTGATCTAGTTAGAGAGGAAATTGACTATATTGGACCTCAACCAAAGAAAGTTAAAAAATGGTTGCTTGATCTTAACAATAGGCTAGATCTTTTGAGGGAGTCTGCCAGAGAAGTAGGCTTAGCACAATCTGACTATAGAAAGTTATATTATGATGGGAAGGCATGTGTGAAGGTTTATTCTGTTGGTGACAAGGTCTTGCTCAGATCTCCAGGTCTTCATAGTAAGCTGGAGGAAGCTTGGGAAGGACCCTACGAAGTACTTGAGGTGGTCAGTGCTGTCAATGTTAGAATTAGTCTGCCTGAAAAAAAGAAAAGACAGAAGGTCGTTCATGTGAATTTGTTGTCCCCATATCTTGAGAGTGATGCAAAAATAGCCAGACTGGTGATGGTTGTGGAGGAGGAAGCAAGTCAGGATTGTATGACTAAGAGTAGTGATGAGTGTCTTTTAAACATTGCACAAAAGAATGAGCTGCAACAATTTCTTGACAAGTGGCAGGATTCTTTAACAGATTCTCCTGGCAAGACAGCTATTTTTAAACACACCATTGCCACTGGTCAGCATTCACCTGTCCGTTCTCACCCATACTTAATACCTGAGAGTAAGCAGCAGGTGTTAGAGATGATTTGCAACGACTACTCAAAGCTGGTATCATTGTACCTTCCCAATCACCCTGGGCATCACCCATTGTTCCAATAGTTAAGTCAGATGGTTCCATCAGAGTCTGTGTTGATTATAGGAAGATCAATGCAATAACTTTTCCTGATCCATACTACATGCCTTTAGTTGAGGAGTTGATAGGTAAAGTGGGTAACTGTGGCTTTCTCTCTAAACTCGATCTGTCAAAAGGTTTTTACCAGGTGGAGATGGAAGAAAGTTCGCAGGAGAAGACAGCATTTGTTACTCCTATGGGAAAGTACCAGTTTACCAGGATGCCATTTGGCCTCAGAAATGCCCCCTCAACTTTTCAGAGGCTGATGGACCTAGTTCTGTGTGGTGCAGAACAGTTTGCTGCACCATACATTGATGATGTCCTTGTGTATTCTACCTCTTGGTCAGCTCATCTTACGCATTTGGAGGCAGTGATGTCCAGGCTGCACTCAGCTGGACTCACTGTCAAGCCATCAAAGTGCTTATGGGCTCAGTCACAAGTAGAGTACCTAGGTTATTTGGTGGGAAATGGAACTGTAGCTGTTCCAGAGGCCAGAGTAAAAGCTATTAGAGATTATAAACTTCCTGTAACTAAAGCGGATCTTAAATCTTTTCTGGGTCTCCTAAGTTACTATCGAAAATTTATCCCCACTTTTGCCTCAATTGCCAAACCTCTCAATGTTCTCACTCACAGGGATGCCAAAAATGTTATTCAGTGGGAGGATGGGTGCCTTGCATCTTTCAACAAACTTGTGAGTTTGTTATGTCTTTATCTATTTTACATATTCCATTGTCTTCAGACTCATTTTTATTACAAACTGATGCATCCTATGTTGGCGTAAGTGGTTGTCTAAGTGTATGTAGGGATAATCAAGAACTACCAGTTGCCTTCTATAGCAGACAACTTCGCGATGTGGAGACTAGATACTCCGTCTCTGAGATTGAATGTCTGGCTGCTGTTGAATCGATCAAGCATTTCCTGGTTTACCTGGATGGTAGACACTTTACACTTCAGACAGATCATAGGGCCTTAGAACATCTCCTCAGTGCCAAACTGACTAACAAACGCCTTATGAGATGGGCTCTGCAGTTTCAAGGGCTGGACTTTGTTGTGCGGTACAGATCTGGTCTCAAAAATGCCAATGCTGATGGCTTATCCAGGCAGGCATGGTCCTTCTCCAAAGATGCTCTCATGTTCCAGGGTGAAGGTCTCTGTCATGATATGCGTTCATTGGAATCCTCTAGTGCACCCAATAAGAAGACTATCTTCAACGGCTGAGGACAGCCTCAATCTTACCAAGGGGGGATGTAGGGAGCATTGTCACCTGAACAGATAGCATTTAATTGTTTACATATTTCTCTATGGAATTTCATCACTTCCACAATCTGTTTATTGTAGATATCATGCCACTCAAACTTCTAGAACCTTCTATCTATTTTAACTACTCACATTTACTATTTTTATGTATCAGGTGATCCCTGAAGCTTTAGAGTATTTAAACTCTCACTCAGTGCTCACTCACTTGTTCTCCTGTTTGCTATCATAACATTCGTGTCTCATTGATATTTACATTGTGAGCTAGCTTAAGCAGGGGACCTGGTGGCAGGTTTATCGAGTTGACTAGACTTGTGGGGTTATCGCTGTACTAACGCCCTACACAAGTGTGCTCACAAAGTAGTATGCAGGACACACCTTTTTATGAATCTAAAGGTGGCAGAGTGTGTTAGAGTGAGAAAATTAAAGCTATAAGATTTTACTTTTATCAGCTCAACAGTGCAGCATTTAGATAAGGAACACCTATTTGAATTACACACAAAGCATTTGCCTAATTACTAAAAAAAGCCAGGGAATGCGGTATATTTATTGTGAATATATTTATATTGATTGCAAGTTTTGATTTGGCATCTTCACCTGATCATAATGAATGAGGAAAGAATCATTTAATTAGCATAAATCATTTAATTAGCATATTTTTTAGTTTAACTTGTTCATCTGATCATGGCGAAGGAGAGAAAATGTCCATAAAATTTTATTAAAATTTTTTTATAGTCTGACATTTCCATTTGATCATTACAAAAAAATTCCATTTTTATTTTTAATTGGCAATTTTACGATTAAGTATGACTTAAAATAATTTGAAATATTGAAAATGCAAAGTATTACTCATTACAGTAATGAAATTATGAATAATATATAATGGAAATGTCATTTTTCTATCAAACTGTGGTAATCTACCTCCAGAATCATGGTTCGACATCTTCACCGGATCATATCGTAGGAGAGGAACCAGTCAAGAAACGCTTAATTAACATATTTTAAGGTTCGACATCTTCACCTGATCATATTGAAGGAGGAGAACTTGTCCAGAATCACTTAATTAGAATATTATATGGTTTGGCATCTTTGATCATATCGAAGGAGGGGAATTTGTACAGAATTACTTAGTAAGCATATTTTACGGTTTGGCATCTTCGCCTGATTATATCGAAGGAGGGGAACTTGTCCAGAATCACTTAATTAGCATATTTTAGTTTTTGGCATCTTCTCCTGATCATATTGAATGAGGCGAACTTTTCCAGAATCACTTAATTAGCATTATTTTATAGTTGGATGTGTTTAGTGGACTAAACTAGTGATGTGCTTGAGCACAAATGGTGAGCGAGCCTAAAGAGACTATACTATTTTTATATGAATGATTTTGACTTCTAACACTGAAGCTACTGAAAATAAGGTCCAGTTTTTTTAATTTCGCATACAAGGTAAAGGGATTTCAGTGCCATAGAAACAACTCTCTGCAACTTGCTTGAATTGAAGGCAAAAAACAACAAAACAATACACGTTATTTAAACGTTTTCTTTGTGATTAGCTAAGTAGTGGTTGTAACACACAATGCTTTGACTCAACTGGACATGCACCTGCACAGACTTACCTTCGGGATAGTCTAGTGGACAATGTATTTTCAAGTAAATACTGTTGTGCACGGCCTATAACCATGACAAAGAGAGCATTGACTTACCACCGCCACTAACTCGAATAGAAATGGAAGTCCCTTAAGTTTTCAAGTTTGAACTGCACCGGCAAAAGAATTCAAAACGGTAAACAATTAAATTTCTAGGGTGATACGGGTACTGATCGATAAACAGAGGATTCTGTTTAGTGAAGTTTGGGACGGGGTCGACCACCGAACTAACACAAAAACGCGAGGGTCAAAGTACAAAAATGCCTTACGTACGTCCAAACATATATAAACAAACAAACATCCCCGATTTTTTCATTTTTACCCCTGTAAGTGTCTCGCTCGCTACGCTCGCTCGCCAATAAAATATAATGAGATACTGCCGGGAGGAGGGGGGGGACTATGTAAATAACCTATGTTATAGTTGGATGTGGTTAGTGCACTAACATTTTTAAAATAAAACCACACTTTTTTGTATTGAAAATGACTAGGCTATTGTATTAGAACATTTTATTCACTTTATTTCATAATTAGATGAATAAAACTATCAAAATAACCAAATATCTCTCGTATAATTATTAATAATTAAATTGAATTAATTTTTAATCTTTGTAAAACTTACTTAATCTTAATATTGTAGTATCTGAGAGAATGTGCTTGTGTTGATCATACCCTCCAAATATTACTATTTCTTTGAGCTCAGAAGAAATGACAAAAGCAGCAGCACAGTTATATTCTCTAGGCTGTGACAAGATGGTCACCTAAAGTACAAAGTATTGAACAGTAATCATTATATGCCAATTTTAACATTATGATTTCTAGAACAATCAAATACACTTGAAACATGTATTGCTTGAGCATTTTGATCAATAATATAATTACAAAAAAAATTCAATTTCAATATATCTGAGATGTCAAATAGTTTTAATGTTTTTTCTTCTGAAGTTTATAATTAAATACAAGTCAAAAAAATTTTTGCATGAATAATTATTAAGATCAATAATTTATTTACAAAATACATTTTCACTTTAATATAATTATCTGTGATGACTAATGGTCTTTTTTGCATCTCTTTTTGCATGAGAATACCACACAATAATGTTCTTGATTGTATTCAATTGGTCAAAAATATTCGTTCCTCATTGAATGATTCAGTCAGTCTCAGCAATGAAGAGAACTTTGGCAAGAAGTCGAAATGTTGTGTTAAGTTTTAATTAACAATATTATGGCTGTTAGAATGAGAAAATTTGCTATTTTCATACCTCTTATAATGGTTTATTCGTTGATACAAAATATAACTCTGCATATGTACTTTAACATGTATTGCTGATAATTAGTGAAGTTTTTTCTAAAGGTAACCAGATAATTTTTAGTAGATGTGAGAGCATTTACATTACTATTACAGTAGAATATCAGTTATCGGGACTTCAGTTATCCTAAAACGTTGGTCAACCGACATCTTTAAAGACCACCTGCCACCAAGTTTTGCTGTTATACTGTACTGTACTAGAGAATGGCTAGGCCAGAGGAAAAGAGTGGTGCTAAGCATTAAGGACAAGCTGGAAGTATGCAGCTTATCAAAAAAAAGTTAGTTGGAGGCTGCTTTTAACCATAGCAGCAGCTGTATTAGTAAAACATGTACATTGGCTTACCCCCAACACTGACTTCAGTTATCCAGAATATTCACTTATCTGGACACCCTCCAGTCCCATTGTGTCCAGATAACTGACATTTCTAATCTGGACACCCTCAGGTTCCATTGTGTCCAGATAACTGACATTCTACTGTATCTTATACATATCATTTGTTAACTTGTTGTATTTACTTTTACTGTATAAATCTAACATTTGAAATTAAAGTACATTATGTTTTAATAAAATCTAAAATAGAAAAAGTTTATCGCAATAGCTGCAATGGCTTCACTTATTTTTTTTCTCCACATGTTATAATAATTACCACAATTATTATAAATCTAAATATTAAAACTATCTGGTCTGAATATTTCTTGATTAAAACTGAAAATATCATTATGCCATAAGCTGTTGCTTTAGTTTTAAAATGATGCAACTACGTATCCTGTGATGCATTAATAATTAAAATTTTCTAAATATTTAAATAATCTTAATTGAAGTTTATTGTGATCACCTATAGATATGGGCATATCTGTAAACACCTTATGTTTCTTGAAACTGTGCCTAGGTTAATGATCTGGTGCCCTGAGCTATACAACTAGTGTTAGTATGTTTGGACATTCTAACATGAATGTTTAGCGTATGTCATATATTTAGTGCAAATTATATTAGCAATGAGTCACTAGTTGTCTCTTGCATTCTTTAGTAATAATGCTCATAGGCTCCAACTCTAACAGATTTAAATTTCCTTTTCCCAAAACGTTCCTTGTTTTGTCCGTGAATAATGTCAGCTAGATGATATTAGATCACTGTGGAGATTTTGCTATTTTTATTTTATATTATTATTATACGTCAACATATGAATAATGATAGAACAAAACCTCACTCATTTCCTTGCTATAATGTGGTATAAGGAGAGCAACAATACAATTGGTAAAGGTTTGAAATGTTCGTAGCAGAATAAGATAGAAAAAGATTATTTTCACTTATAGTAGCATATTCCACATCTATTAATTTATCTAATCTTTAAAATGGCCAGATTCTGAAGCTATCTTGACAATAACAGAGTTCATGGATACTTCAAGGTGTCACAAGGAAAGATTAATATACATGTAGAAGGACTCAACTATTTCAATTATGTTGTTTATGGATTGCAGCATGTAATATTTATTAAATTGATGAGCAAACAAGTGCATAATAAACAATTAAGGTTAATAGATCTATTTTGTGTACAAATTTATATATATATTTGAAATCTGACTGAAGATTATATCATGATGGTGTAAAATATGAATCCTTCTCACATCATGCTTTTTAAGTATTTGACTACCTCAGCTTGATGCATAACATATCTCATAAATGTAAATTGATTAAAACATTTCATCTATTGATTAATTCTAGTAAACATATTTAATGTAGTAATTAAAATGCAAAATGCTGCAGTGGTTGATAATTATCACAAGTCAATAATTGTATCATGTATTTGACTGATTATAATATTTCACTTAATTTTAAGTAACTAGCATAATGTCTAAATAAAAGAATACTTATAATTAAATATGTAATGCTATAAGGTCCCAATTATTATATACTTGGAAGACTGTAACTTGTTTACCTCATTTATATTATTCAAATAATTAAATTTAACTGTTGGCTTTAAATATATTATTACATAATTGTTTGAATTATTTCATCTCACTATTATTATAAAATATACCTGTTGCCAACTTTGTGCTTGTACATCGAGACTCCAAACATCACTTAAAATCTTGATGCCATCATAACCACCAATTACTAACAACTGTGGGTTGTTGGTATTATAATCTAGACAAACAGCTGCATGATAACCTCTAGGAGATGGTTGTGGGGCTCCATCAGGATACACAAGTTTGGTAAACACCTAGAAAATAATGAAACAAAATATACCAAATAATCATAAATGCTTTAAATTTTAAAACCATCAGACTGAAGTGGTTGTGTATCTATTAAAATAACAGACATATCACTGCATCATACAGTCATAATTACATGTATAACATGAACAAGATGATGTACTTAATTTGATTACTATAAACTTATCAGACTGTACTAATAATGTTAGCATGATTAATAGATTCCAGTTCTACATAACTCATATTACATTCTACATTAATAGCATTAAATTCATTCTTTAGAAAATAGTCATTATTGGAGTATGAGGAAAAACATTGACGACAATAAGTGATTGTTATTATAATTGTATTTCTAGTTACAGGTAAGAAATACAGTTGCTAACAAAATGAGGGCTCATTCTGCTTGCTTCATTTTTTTGATGGCTGCAATCTAGCTATTAACTTATCCTTTCTTGAACACTTGATCCACTACCACTACTTCAGTACATGTTAATCACAAGTCTTGTTTGGAAATGAACGCATCACATCCTCAGCGTCAATTAAGTATAAACCACTGAATTAATCACTAACAATAATTGACTGCTAAATCACAACATGAACTCCACATATCAGTGAGTAAATGCAACTCACAGCAAAAGTTTACTCTTCACAATATTTTCAAATAGCAAAGTATTCCAACACATTTAATTTAATTTAAATATTTCATACATATTTAAATTAATGTAAATGAGGAGCTAATACTATAATAAAATATAAGTACATATAATAATTGATACTAAAATATTATATGCATTTAATTATAATAAAATATAAATACATATAATATTTTAGTATAACAATTGTAAAGTTTCAGTACTATATATAAGTAACTTATGTTATAGTGCCGAAACTGTGAAAGTGTAGACTAGTTACAAAATGTATTTCTTTAAAAATTAAATGTTGTATTTTCTATGCTTGCCACATTAAACAATTCTTACCATCTGTGTCAAGTCTATGAGGTATGTATCATTGAGTCCACTAGTACCATCATGTCCACCAAACAAGACTGCATGAGTAGGACTAATACCGGTGAGAGTAAAACCAGTTCTTGGAGAAGGTCGAGTTCCAGTAATTAAGGGAGAAGACCATGTACCTAATTAGAATTAAAAAATTTTTGTACTAATAAATGAACTAACACTTTAAGACTGGACTTATAGAAACTAAGATCCTTCACGAAAAAATGTATTTAACTTAACTGCTTCCCATATGGTTTGCTTGACTGTAACTATTTTGGAGGTGTAAACACACACACACACACACACAGATGTAGTCTTGGCAAAACTTGTTTGAGGATCAGTAATGATAATAAACATTGACTTAATTCACATATTAAAGGAATAAGAATTATATTATCCTAAAATAGTGTAGACACGAACTAATTAAAGTGAATACTAAACAACTTATTAGCTTTAGTTATATCCTAAACACCATTTATATTCTGAGCTGAAAGGTCAACTCTTTGATCAACTTTGTTACTCTATTTTTGCAATTGAGAACTCCCACCTTCTTTTTGCATTACAATTCTGCCCGTAACTTTCAAAGCTCACATGATATAATTCTCACACAATCTTATCACAAAAAAGAAATGTTGGATTTTAAAGGATAATACTAGCACTTTCTGATGTAAATTAAATGTATACTTCTCAAGTTTAATAAGTAACCTCAAAATAGCTATTACAATTTTAGATTCATTTTTAAATGAAGATATTCATAATTATTGATCCTCCATCAATAACATCTGCAACATCACAAAGGGCAAGTTCTACATTTGAAAACATACCAATTGAAGTGATAAAAAAATGTTTTATCATTCATGCTCACAAAGAATTACTCATGAACTAGACATAATCAGCGTTGAAAATTAATTTCATGAAGATATGATGACACATTGTAAAGTTGCAAGTGTATGTTTGTCTGATATTTTTATTTCGTGTCAATTTCTCAAATAAACACAAATTTCATGCTTTAATGTTTTCCTATAGTAGTGCAAAAGACATAATAAATTCCCTTTTTTATCCAACCACATAGTTTCCCCTCCTCTTCCCTCCCACTATTTAGCAGACTCTACTCTTAGCTATTTTGGTAGGAAAATAATAAAGCACTAATGAACTCATCATAGAATTTCATATGTAGCAAAGACAAGCCAGCTAATACTTTGCTCCATTTTTTGAGTAAGAATTCCACATATCACAATCTATGATCTAGTGAAACAAGATGTCCTATGTACCATATATATTTATACTTTTACACAATATCTGAATGTTATTCAAGTTTTACTTATGAGTGTCTTACTCACTTCACTCAATTCCACATGTGTAATAAATATAACACAAGCAAATCAAATTTTATAAATACTACCTAAACAAATTGAGTATCCAATTCAACTAATTGAACCATAATGTATTGTTCTTATTTCCATTTGTAATTTCAGGGTATTTCAAAGCATTGACACAATTGAGACATGATTCTATACTAACTTTGCTTACATTTTTACTATTATTTCTCATTGATAAAACACATGTTAGTTACATTATCAAACTATTAAACACACAATTTTTCATGAATAGGCTATTCAATGTTGTAGCACATTATTGCATTAAAATATTTCATGCCACTTTAATTAAAACATTAAAAAATCCTATATAATTTTGTGCAAATAACCATGTCTGTTACTATAAGTATAGCTAGTAACTCTAAAAATACATTATTATTTCAGAAAATATATGTAACACATACTTACCATCTACTCTGTAATACTATTAATATACTTGATAGGATTATTACTTACTTTGTGAAATATTATACATATGAATCTCATTTGTCCAGCCACAGCCATCTTGATATTGTTTATCCTTAGTAAATTGTGATCCAGACTGCAGTTCACCTGATGGTATGCCATAGCCTCCAATGACAATTAATGTATTATTATGATGTATCATTTGACACCAAGGTTTCCTCATGGGTCCACTATCATGTCGTGGTGAGATTTGAGTCCATGTCATAGATCTGGTGTCTAACTGATGTAATGAAGCATGGAATGATGATGTACCATCAGTACCACCAAACAAGTAGAGAATATGATCTGAATAAGCTGTTGCACAGCCATATATTCCAGGAGGTGGAGTACCAGTTGTAGCAAGTTCTTTCCACGATTCTGTAGAGCACTCATAGATATGAACTACCTTCTTCAATTGTATTTTATTCTTACTAAAGTTATCAACAAAACCTCCATGAATGTAGAGTTGGTCAGTACTTGCTGAGGCATTAACTGATGTTCGAGGTGAAGGTTCATAATGACTGAGAGGCTGATCTAAAAAATAAAATCATTGGTGTAATAATAGAATATACATTTACATGGACACACAAAATAGTAATATTTACAATAAATAATATATTTAATTACTTCGTAACATTATTATGTTGTTAATGTTTCCAATATACTTTTGATCTTTGATTGGAATTACATTTACAATCTATTACTATTGATAATTGTCCAGCATCTTGATGATACTAATATCTCCTAAAAGTACTCAGTTTGTCTCAAAGTTCACTGGCATCAGTTGTCAAACTAGTAGTCATTTTCTCAAACTAGCCAAGCACATGCAGCCAGTAACCACAAAGTACAAGAGCAGCTGTCAAAACAAATAATTGCATGCAGATAAAATTTGTTAAAACAATTCTACTTGTACTACTTTATGAAATCCAATAAAACAGAAGATCTAAATTTGTGCCTGTTTTCAACTGGATATTTAGTATTTGCAATAATGTATGTTCATTATAACATGAGTAAATAATACACATTCTGTTAATTATGTTTCAGTGAAGATGTTGGAAATGCAATGAAATAAGGGAGTATAGCTTGAATTAGGCTAAAATAATTCTTAAAATTTACAGGATAAGGAGATAAAATAGAACAGAAAATAGAGAATTTCAAATTTTTAGTGAGAGAAGTATGAAAAAAAATGGACCTGTAAAATTTTCTTGAAACACGAGTGATATTAATAAAAATCACAGTCGTCAAAAATTTATTCCATCCTGACTCCGCCTACAGTTATACTTTACATTCATTTGCTAAATAAGCATTGCCCGGAAATATATTGCTTATTGGATAAAAGTTCTACGAGGTTATGGTCAGACTAATCAGATCATTGTTTCAGTTTTTTATGGTTTTGCATATGTCTACATTTAACAATGTATTCTCAACAAATTCAATAGATATGTAACATCTTTATATTTGAACTATTCTGAATATTTGTATTTCAATAGAAACAATAGATAAAAACAGAAGAGTTGTTAACCTAATAATAGATTGCCTATCAAGTGGCTACTTGAGGTTGACTGCATTTCAACATCACATTGGATAGAGGTTAAATTACCTTTATTATAGGGGCCAGGATTGGCTTCGACATCTCCACATAGTAATAATAGTTTCAGTTTAAGTGAAGTAGTTCTGGAATGAATTTCTTTTAAGATATTTATTGAACTATTCCAAATGGACCAGATCAGTGGGAGAAACTGCATTTCTTCTTTGCCTTTTGTCTTTGGTTGTTTTATTATAGCATAGAATTTATTGGAGTTAGTTTTTGTTTTCCTTCTGAAAATCCAGCAGATTGTAAAGGCTATTAACAGATACTCAGTATTTGAGAAACATTGAGGTTGATTGATATATGAACAATGAGTCTCCCAGAGCGTTGATCTGTGTAGTCTTCTGCTGGTATTTTCCCAGTGTGCAGCTGGATAACGATGGCGACCCATTGCTGAAGCTTTAGATAAAATACACAAATTACAATAAAAACTTGCCAATTTTAGATAAATGTGACCCGCTCCGTGAAAATCGACCATTTGCAATAAATTATTGAAACGCGTAAAGCCGAAAAAAGCCGAAAAATTTTTTTTTTCTGGATTAAAAATTTTTTTTTAACAGGGGTAAGTACAAGGGTTTTTCGACTTCTGTGCCCAATTTCAGCGTTAGTAGATAGCGTTTTCATACACTAAACTTACTTTGTCTTTTGAAGCGGTCCGTGAACGAACTTATAAAAAACGTCATCACAGAGTCACCATAACAACTCCCGCGAAATAGCTCCAGCCTAATAGTGTCGACCAATATGGCAGAGAGAATAGCTAACGCTACAAACCTTCTGGGTGCTGAAAGCTTGCGCTACAGCATATCCAGTTAGTGAACAAGAAGGCCAAAAGGCTAGAAATCTATAGAGAACGTGGTTTGAGTAAACAAACGGCCATTTTTTACCCGGCAAATGTGGGCGTAACCTTGACGCGGAGAAATTTACGGACTTTAGGCGTCTTGCTGTAAAGTGATTTTTCTCGTAAGAACAAACGGTTAATTGGTGAAAACGCGTGTAGTGTTTTTGTTTGTATCTTTGCGGAGAAGCATCGGAGAAAAACGCTTAAGGGCTCATCGTACTTCCTGATAAATTTTGGGCTTACTGAAGCTAAAAAATGAATTTTCATTTTTTTTTTGCAAATGGTCGATTTTCTGGGAGCCGGTCACAAATAATTAATTTCGTCAACAATATTCTCACAATGGCAAAATTATTAGTAAAAAATCAATATTCAGATTATGTTGATAACATATATTTAAAAGTATCTTTAAAGCTATTACCAGTGCAGTAATTTGATTAATTTTTAATTTAATTCAATGAGCAGTTTGATTAAAAATGTTGCTAATGTAAAAAAATACCTTTGAGAAATAATATTTATTAACTACAATCATTGTATCATCCTAGCCAAGCAGAAGCAGCTGCTAAGCTCAAAGTTCAGAAGCAGCTGTCAAACTAATAATTGCTGCAGTCAACATCAAGACAAGTGCTGCTATAAACTATTTCAATATTAGTATTTATGAATTCCTTAATAATACTCTTATCAAATATTGTACATGCAATCAATAGAATATTTAGTATTCACTGTAACTCATTAAATAAGGAATACACAACAGGTTAAACATGCTGATGTATTTGTTGGAAATGTACATACTCAAACATAGCTTGTATTTAGTTTAGAAGTAAATCAATTGAATATTTTGATAAGTTGTAACAGATATATAAGAGTGTTGGATATAAAAAAGCACTAGCTTACAAAATATTATTAAATATTAGGTGGACACAATCAAGAGGAGACAGTAAGTGCATAGAAGTTAATTAAATATTCACTTAGTAGAAGGGAGGAGTGAGTAGGTGGACGCAAGTTAATCAAATATTCATTTAGTAGAGGGAGATAGAAGGAGTGACTAGGTTGACGCAAATTAATTAAATTTTCATTTAGTAGAGGAGAGGAAAGGAGTGAGTAGGTGGACTCAAGTTAAATAAATAGGGGAGGAGGGGAGTGAGTAGGTGGACTCAAGTTATATAAATAGGGGAGGAGGGGAGTGAGTAGGTGGACTCAAGTTATATAA
>WLWD01002193.1_pt1 | contig 132061 bp, 108 predicted proteins | sample 6712731 | NCBI WGS metagenome assembly WLWD01 (sample SAMN12718690, study PRJNA576275) | sponge metagenome | isolation source: marine sponge | host: Mycale hentscheli | place: New Zealand: South Island, Marlborough, Capsize Point | collected 2014-11-01 | reverse complement strand
CCGTCACTCAACAACTATGACCAGGGCACACACACCCGTCACTCAACAACTATGACCAGGGCAAGCACACCCGTCACTCAACAACTGTATTCAGGGCATACACTCCGTCACTCAACAACTATGACCAGGGCACACACACCCGTCACTCAACAACTGTGACCAGGGCACACACACCCGTCACTCAACAACTATGACCAGGGCACACACACCCGTCACTCAACAACTGTATTCAGGGCACACACTCCGTCACTCAACAACTATGACCAGGGCAAGCACACCCGTCACTCAACAACTATGACCAGGGCAAGCACACCCGTCACTCAACAACTGTATTCAGGGCATACACTCCGTCACTCAACAACTATGACCAGGGCACACACACCCGTCACTCAACAACTGTGACCAGGGCACACACACCGTCACTCAACAACTGTATTCAGGGCACACACTCCGTCACTCAACAACTGTGACCAGGGCACACACACCCGTCACTCAACAACTGTGACCAGGGCACACACACCCGTTACTCAACAACTATGACCAGGGCACACACACCCGTCACTCAACAACTGTATTCAGGGCACACACTCCGTCACTCAACAACTATGACCAGGGCACACACACCCGTCACTCAACAACTGTATTCAGGGCACACACTCCGTCACTCAACAACTATGACCAGGGCACACACACCCGTCACTCAACAACTATGACCAGGGCAAGCACACCCGTCACTCAACAACTGTATTCAGGGCATACACTCCGTCACTCAACAACTATGACCAGGGCACACACACCCGTCACTCAACACTGAGGACAGAAGGGCAACAACCCGTCACTCAATAAATGTATTCAGGGCACACACTCGCACTCCACACTATGACCAGGGCACACACCCATCACTCAACAACTATGACCAGGGCACACCACAACGTACACTCAACAACTGTGAGACCAGGGCACACACTCCGTCATTCAACAACTATGACCAGGGCACACACTCCGTCACTCAACAACTAACTATGACCAGGGCACACACACCCGTCACTCAACAACTGTGACCAGGGCACACACACCCGTCACTCAATAACTGTATTCAGGGCACACACTCCGTCACTCAACAACTATGACCAGGGCACACACACCCATCACTCAACAACTGTGACCAGGGCACACACACCCGTCACTCAATAACTGTATTCAGGGCACACACTCCGTCACTCAACAACTATGACCAGGGCACACACACCCGTCACTCAATAACTGTGACCAGGGCACACACACCCGTCACTCAACAACTGTAAGGGCACACACACCCGTCACTCAACAACTGTGACCAGGGCACACACACCCGTCACTCGATAACTGTGACCAGGGCACACACACCCGTCACTCAACAACTGTAAGGGCACACACACCCGTCACTCAACAACTGTAAGGGCACACACTCAGTCACTCAACGACTATGACCAGGGCACACACACCCGTCACTCAACAACTGTGACCAGGGCACACACACCCGTCACTCAACAACTGTATTCAGGGCACACACTCAGTCACTCAACAACTGTGACCAGGGCACACACACCCGTCACTCAATAACTGTGACCAGGGCACACACACCCGTCACTCAACAACTGTAAGGGCACACACACCCGTCACTCAACAACTGTAAGGGCACACACTCAGTCACTCAACGACTATGACCAGGGCACACACACCCGTCACTCAATAACTGTGACCAGGGCACACACACCCGTCACTCAACAACTGTATTCAGGGCACACACTCATTCACTCAACAACTGTAAGGGCACACACTCAGTCACTCAACAACTGTAAGGGCACACACTCAGTCACTCAACAACTGTAAGGGCACACACTCAGTCACTCAACAACTGTAAGGGCACATACTCAGTCACTCAACAACTGTAAGGGCACACACACCCGTCACTCAACAACTGTAAGGGCACACACTCAGTCACTCAACAACTGTAAGGGCACACACTCAGTCACTCAACAACTGTAAGGGCACACACTCAGTCACTCAACGACTATGACCAGGCCATAATCTAGTCTCACACTCAGGTTTGCTGCCTATCTAGTTTCACAGTCAGGCTCACTGCCTATCTAGTCTTGTGTGACCACTGACTGCAAACTTATTACAAATTACTACACCAATGCAAAGTGAGAAAAGAGTCTAGTCAAGTGAGGGGGTGTGTGCTGTACCGGACACACGAATTCCTGGGGAAAATGCGGTGTTAATAATAGTAATTGATCAAACTACTTTTGATGTAAAAGTCAGTATTTATTTTGTGTACAAAATATAATTATTGGTCTACTTAGCAACTTGATATTGCTGATAAACAAATTTTTCTTTCATTTTTATTCTGACACTGGTTGCTAGCTAATTCTCTCATGAAGATTTTTATGACAACGCAAAAATAAGTCCTATTATGGGTGTGGCTTCATAGAAATCTGGGTGAGGCAGTCGCCTCACCTGCCTCACCATGTGCTAGGCCTATGGGTAGCTAAAGATAGACTTTAAAATAGTAGCTAGAGCAGCATGTTATATTTGAATTCTATTATGAGCTGATTCAGATTGCAATAAAACAGTAGACAAGTGGTGTAGTAATTTTGAAGCTGATGATATAATAATAAAAGTTAGCTATTGCTCAAAAGTTTAGACACAAGAAAGTTCACCGCATTAGGTGCTTATATAATGGGAATAGCTTAAGAGACATGTGGGATTTCTAAAGGTAAGGATCCAAAAAAATCAAAGCAAACTGTCCAACAAAATTTAGTCAAGACACTTTTGATAGTTGTTGTATATAATTATAGCCAGCTGCAATAATTTAACATTTTTAGCTGGGGTCACTCAGGAAATTTTATAAGGTTATGGTTTCTACTTGGACTGCACTCTGGAATAACATTTCCACTGAATTGCATGGCTAATATATTTGGGGTGTAGTGGGGGCACAGGATCCCTGTGCCTGGTAGTTCCTCCGCCTATGATTGGTCAAGATATTCAACTATTTTCTCTTCTCTTATTGTCTTATTTTCATTTCATTTGGACAAGCAAAATTTAAACAATTTGAAGTGATAAATAATGATTTGTTAATCCATTGAGTTGTTTACAGGATGTTCACATTTCTTTTTTCACAAGTCATTCTTTATCTGAGACAGTTCCAACAGCCAAGCATCACAAACTCTCAACTACCAACTTTAAATTTGAGCGAACGAGAAGAAAGACCACTGATGGAGCTAAGAAAGACAACACAATTCATTCTTACCAACTGATAAAGGAAGATCTACTGTAATACTTAGTACTAAGACAAGATTATGCTAATTCAACTGCAGTTAACTATAAAGATCTGGAGCAATATCAGATGGTTTGTATTATAAACTCAGCAGCTCATCAGGAAAGACACCATAATAATAATATACATGGACTTCCAAAAATTCGCAAACCATGGAAGCTTCTCTGACCAATAGCCTCTTTAACTGATTCTCCATCATATATCAATATTATTGAAATAATTTGCTAGTCTGCTGTCACCAATAGTAGATGAAACAACTTCCATGTTTTGTATGAGATTACTAAATCTATCACAAGTCAACAGCTTCTAAACGGAATTGTTTTGGTTTCATTTGATGTGAAATCTCTACTTATACAGGTATCCCTCCCGGTGGAAATTGTAAAAAACATTGCAAAAAGGAGACTATTAGACTATTATCACCAAATGAAGTTGGTAGCTAATCGGCTCAATTTCTCTGTGAATGTAAACTTGCTTAAACTATCAAAGTCACTTTAGCAACAGACATTAAGGAAGGTATAGAGGAGAGCCATTGCTATGTATCACACACCACCTGTATTTTGGAAGTGATACAAATCTGGAATTTAAAGACTGTCTAAATTTCATGGAAACACTTGGCTAGTATTAATTTTTTTTTACCAGACTACAGGATCAACATTTTATACAACTGGAAGAAAAAACTGTAAAGTCTTAGGGGGAAATGCACAAAATACCACAATATTTTCTACAGCTTTTTTAAGACAACTTGGTGGTATCCTTTACCATTAAGCAGATGTATGATTTACCTAATGCTTTTTTTTTTTAATTGTAAACTTTGCATCTCAGTAGCTAGCTAGCTACTACCATTGCTATCAATGGTAGTAGCTAGCTTGCTGTATACCAGTAGCTTCTACCTATACTATCAGTGGATCTTTGCTACCAGTGATAGTTTTGCCACCAGTTCTACCAGTCTACCTTGCTACCTGTGATACCAGGGGCTGCTTATACTACATGTGCCACCTATGCTACCAGTCATGCTCCAACGACCAGTGTTACCATTAATAGCTATATGCCACTATGTGCTATATTATAATGATATTTATGAATGTTGACTCTTTACAACCAAGGTATGGCCGAAAATTAATTTAAAATTTTAATTTCATTAATTTATTTTATTAAAAAAACAACAGTAGAAATAAAAATATAAATTTAATATAGTGTAAATTTGAATATTGATACATTATCAATAGTGATATATCAAAAGTGTAAAAATACAATAAATGTGTGCTTTCAAATGTATATCCATGTATAAGTGTTGACAGAATTCAAGCAACAATTCTATTACACAAACAACACAATAATACAAACACTACAATAATATTCTTATGCTTACTGAAGCTGTTGTTGTATTCATCATTACATTCTCCTGTTTGGAACAATATACAGTAACAAATGCCTTGAGAAAGCTGAGCTGAGGGTCTAGATGAAAACAACAGCAACAACAACAACTCTACGAACGTTGTCTAAGAGTCCTTGCTCTGTCCTTGTCACAGGTCTTCTTTATGTTCACCAAGTTGGTCATAGGTGTATATGTAATACGAGTTCAATACTGTAGCAGTGATCAGCTACTGTCATAACACAAGGCTTCACTGGGTGGATCAAATCAGGATACACACTCAGAAATATACTTGTTATTGCCTGCTAGTAATAAAATATTTGTAGTGATACCAAATTAAAACAATTGTTTCACTTACTGTCAGAATTCTCTATCATAGGATCTTCTTTCTCATATTTCTAATACCAAATGAGAGATAGCTAATAGATTAGAATACATAGTCTATCTGCATACCTGTCCATACCAAATGAGATCTCTATTCTGAAGTGCAATTCATTGTGAATTATTGACACATGACATGGCTGAAGGAATGGGCTCTACTTCATGAACTATCCCGAAATGATTCCCTTATTCATGTGAATGACAGTCAAAGGCAAAGTGGTAGTCCATGGAGCTGCTGTAGTTCATTCTGGAACTAGCCTTCTCTAGAGTGTCCTCTATTTCTTGTTTTAGAGCAGTACATTCATGATAAATGGAGTCTTTGAAAGTAGGATCACATGAAACTACGAAATCACAAGTATTTGCATCAAGGTATAAATGTTACAAGATTTTGTTTAGATCCATATACAAAGTGCAACATGTTATTATTGACACCTCTTACAAAAGTGAAGGACTTGCTGGATACAACACAGGTATTAAAGCAGAAAAGAGTCCCATAGGAGTAAACCTCCTCCTCCCATGCTGTCTAAAGAAACAACAAGCTTGTCTTTTGAGCAGAACTGAACTATGCCTTTCTTGTAGAAGTGAGTGTCACGAATCACATCTTAAAGCTGTGAGTCTACTGAAGTGATGTCTTCCTCAGAAACCTTGTCTTTGTGAGTACCCACAATATACAGCTAAACCATGAATTTGAGAATTTATCACTGATAACCGTCCTGATCCCGAGGGCAAACCCCGAGGAAGGGTAGGTTATCTAGCAATACTTCTGAGAGTTGCCATGGTTTAACTATTTTTTAAGTATAATTCGCCTTATTGTGGTTTAACTGGTGTCATTTTCCTAAACTACACATTGGCAGTCTGAGCTGATGTGAGCCCATGGTCATGTGTGCGCAGCGGTATGACCTTGGACCCACCCCCCATGTGTGGCCTTGAGGATGAGAGACTCAGCAGGTCAGTGGCAATTAGTGCTACTTGCCCTGCATCATAGGAGTTCCCCCAGCTCAAATTACAAAGGTGGTGGGACTGAAAACTGTGGCTATCACAGTGGCTGCTCTGTCAAGACTAAGACACTTGTGTCCATGTGCCGCTGCTTTCAAATGTGCCCACCTTGTGCATGATTGCAGTATTCATGGGTTCTTTGTCTACTCTACATCTCCATTAACTATGTTTAACTATGTTAACTACATTTAACTATAATGGTATGGTTACCTGATGTCATCTTCCTAAACTACACATTGGTAGTCTGTGTGAGGCAGAGGTCACCCCCCAGGAGGCTGCCAACACCCCCAACGTTAGTAATGATTGATTAGGGAAGGAGGTTGGCAATTCTCGTACCAATGGTAGTTGGCTGTGTACCTGCAAAAGTAACTACTAGCAAACAGCACACAGTGAGAACCAGGATCATGACATGACTAATACAATAGCAAGTTGCTTCTAAACCCCTTACCTTTTCCTCCTCACTGACTTAGCTGCATGGGCATAGGGATCTAGGTATTGCACCTTTGTTGGAAAGGAGAGTTAAAGCTGCCAGTACTTGAATGTCCCAGTCCATCTTGGGTAACTGTGGCAACACAACACACTTACTACTGTTCACCAACTGAATAAGTGCAGCTTTCCAGGAAACCAGAAGTAATTACCCCATATATTCCTTTCTCGAACATCCTGTCACCATATGCTAAAGTCTGAGCAGATCCCCACGTGTTCAAATACTCATCCACACGACAGAGGAGGAGAAAGATTCCAATTCTGTGATCTTCTGACGAAGTTCTGACATCTTAAAAATTTTCATAGCCAAAGTCACTCCCAATTTCTTTTCAACTTCATTCTCCAAGATAGATAAGCTGAAAGAACCATACAGTTTCTTTCTCCTCTTCTTCACCAGACCAGAAGATAAGTCACTTCTGCATAAACAACAACTCAGCCATATTTAAACAGACCAAGTTAAACAGTGAACTGTGTGAGAGCAGAGCAATAACCGCAACACTTCTAATTTGCATTGCTATTACTACCAATTACTATCACATGTATTTGAATTATTAGCATAGACTAAATACAGCTGTAACCCAGTTTATTTTGTTGGCGGAGCAAGATGGCTGATAGCTGTTGTATCAGTAATTTCCAGCTTCAGGCAAAAAGAAACTTAGCTTTCCACCTAGATAGTTTGGTGACATGACACATGGCCATGGCTTCATTATTTAGAAGGAAAAGATTTGCTTCTACTGCTCTCAGGCTACTGAAAAGAAATTATTTCCAGAAGATAACTCCAAAACAGATCCTGCATTTATCTCTGTTGGATTCACTAACTGGAAAGATGCATGTTCAAGATTCAGGTTTGCAGCTAATCTTAGCTAAATATGTTTGCCATAATTGTATTTGAAATAACAGGAAGCATCAGTTGTCCAGGTACCATGTGGATGCCATTTCAGCTCTTACTGACTCACAGAATAGCATAGGTGACTTACTTAATAAGACATACAAAGAAGAAAAAGAATACAACGGGTTACAAGGGCATGAAGAGAGTGAGAGTAATTTTTTATCCAGTTGATGAAGCTACGTAGTCATGACCAACCTGTAAGTTTACTAGTTATGAAACCTAATTTATAGAATTATGATAAATCAAATAATAATTTCACAGGATATTAAGCAATGGCTGGAGAGGAGACATGGTGACAAGTACACAAGTCCAGAAATTCAAAATGAGATTTTACATCTAATGTCCAGCACTATTCTTCGTGACATTGTTAAATGTATTCATCAGGCAGAATTTTTTATACTATCATGGCAGATGAATGTGTTGACATGTCAAGTAAAGAGCAACTGGCACTATGTCTTAGGCATGTTGATGCTGATTTTGATGTTCATGAAAGTTTTATGGGCTTATATCAGTGCCCAGACATTACTGCTGACACTCTTGTGAAGGTTATAAAAGACATGCTGTTAAGATTTAATCTTGACATAACACGATGCCGGGGACAGTGTTATGATGGTGGGAGTAATATGGCAGGAAGTAAAATGGTGTGAAAACACAGATACTTAGGGAAGAGCCTTGTGCATTATATACTCATTGTTATGGGCATTCACTAAGCTTTAGTGTGGGAAATACAGTTAAAGGAGTTAAGTTTTTACAATTTGATTATGGATACAACACATGCGCTTAGTAAACTTATTACAATATTCCCCTAAGCACAGAGCACTACTATATACCATATATTCTATGCCCGACACGGTGGACAGTACGCAACGAAACTTTCAAAGTATTTTGGATAATTACAACACAATTCTTGAACTGTGGAAGGATATATTAAATAATAACCCAGATTCTGAAACAAGAGCATTTGTTAATTGGGTTGCTAGTAAGATGCAGAGTTTTAATTATTTCTTTGGTGCATGCTTGCTTCATAGTGTTCTGTGGCACACAGACAATTTAAGCAAAACTATGCAGCATACAAGAATGAGTGCCTGTGAAGCTCAGAGTAAAGATGACAGTGTTTAAACTACAGGCTAGTATTTTAAATATTAAATTGCTAAATAATATTACAAATTTGCTTCTTTTTTTTTTTACAGTCTATGAGATCAGATGATAATTTCAAGTTGAAGAAGAAAAAACTCTTGATATTGAGCAACATGTTCTACCGCGAAAACGGAAAAGTTCCACGACGTTTTGACTCTAACAATGACAGTGGTACCATACCAGCTACTCCTGAAGAGTACTACAGGGAGAGTAACCGTGCTATTCGGGATTAATAGCACGAGTAACGCGATTGAAATAGCACGAGAGGCGAAGCCGAGTGTTATTTCAATTTCTTTACGAGTGCTATTGACCCTAATAGCATCACAGGTTACCCTTGCTATCACTCGCTAATAGTAGGCCAACTTTTTATAAGTCTTTTGCAATTGTAGCTACACTGTATCGTTCAGTCACTATCTCCTTATTTCAAAATTAGCTTCCGCTGGAACTTTCTTTTCATCGTACGACTCCTCCTAATCTGTTGTAAAACATTCAGTCTAATACTGGTAGAGGTTCTGTGGTATTGTCTCCAACTAGAAACTACTGGAACTGTACGTTTCCAAGGTTAACGCTCTACGCTGCGCACTTACCCGTGCTATTTCACTTAACTACCGAGGTATTTCACTTAGTTACCGAGGTATTTTCAATTAGTTTCGCGCTATTTCCCCGTGTGATTTCAATTTATCCCATACATTTTTTGAATAGGCATGGTGATAAATGTATCAAAGACAGATACGATCAAGATGGATACAAAATTTATTGCAAACTCGAGATGTTACTACTAAAGGGTCACCAAGAAGACCGAAATTATTCCCACTATGACGAACTATTTGAGTTGTATCAAAGAGATATAGTGAAAGATGACTTTGTTGATTTTCGCCTCACCAATGATAAAATCACTGCTAGGCCCCTGCTACCAAGTTTTAAATTTTTGAAAAATCACTCTAAGTAAACTGTCCCGTGCCTCCCGCCCCACCTTTCCCATTGACAAGTTATGCTAAGAATGGTCAACTATTTTGAGGAAACCATACAATAATTTTTAATAGAGTTTGTGGTCACCAATCCTGCCACAAGTCTTAACTCGTTAGTGAACACAGCGGAATGACAAAGAGTCGCCGCTGAAGCTATTCCAACAAATTGTCGGTATGGACATTCAGGGTACAGAATCTCGCTGCCTCACTTCTTGTGACGAGGTTCCACCCGCGTCCACGACCCGACAAGAAAGAATTTCCTCAGCTGCTGCAAGTATTCCAGGGTTTGAATGGGGCATTCCATTGTTTTGTAAGTCAGAACAGGACGACAGTGAGAGTTCGGAAGACATAGTGAAACTATCGTCGCTAGAAGAATTGGCTGCGGACTCTGCTCCCGAGGATGAATCTTGTCGCATCACTGACACCAGCAATGGCCAGACCAAAGAAAGTGGTAACAGTCAAAGAATAGTAAGTGATGCTGCAGTAATGAAGGAAGTAGGGTTGGCTTTGCCGGTATCTTTGCGGAGAAAAAAAAGCAACAAGCATTTTTACAGAAAAATGTACTTAGATTGTAGAAAACCCCAGCACCCACGAATGCAACCCTTGTGCATAACTATTAATTATTTTGCTGTGTCAGCAAAGTGGAGATGTGCCATAGACAATGCAATCCTTAACATTGAAGGATGTGCTCCAGGATTACATTTTGAAATAACTCAATCTTCTTCAGCATGGATTCGCTTTTTAATGAACAGATACAACGAGTGTGCAACAGAAGGTTCCTTGAGGTACCCGTTATTTGGTGAAGATGCACTCAACAAATCTGTTATTCGAGTGACCAACAGTTGGAGGTCAGAAAGACTTCCCTCCACTGCTGAACATGAACTCCTCCATGCTCTGGGATTCGAGCACGAGCACGAGAGATGGGATGCTGGGCATTATTTAGCAGTGTTTGAAAAGTATAAAGACGACGAAGTGAGTGCGGATCCTTTTGTCAAACCTCTAACTCCGTTTGATCGCCATAGTATCATGCTGTATCGAATAGGCAGGTGTTTTGAGCTACGAAGTGAGCGTGGCAAGGAGTTTGCCGAGAACCGATGTATGAGTGAGTTGGACAAGATTGCACTCAACTTAGTTTACCCTCCGAGTGCCACAGAGTCCTATAATCCCCTACGAGCGGACAATGGCATGTTCTACTGCAACAGACGCGTGATGGACAACCACAATCAACCAGAGCGTGCCATTACAGAGGGGTGTGGTCCCAGTTCTGGCCCTAACTGTCCTGCTTGTCGTGTCTTATCAAAACCTTCCCGATTACGTCGTCACCAGTGGCAGGGTCGATCTGGGTTTGTGTATTGTGGACAAAATAGGTGTGGCCCCGATTATGGCCAACCTTGTCCTGAATGCCACTATGTTGTGAGTGAATGAACAAGTTTGTTGTTGTTGTTGTTGTTGTTTTTTATATCATCTCCTTTAGTTCATTCAGCATTCTTAATTTTAGTCATACAGCAAAATCTTTTTTTTTTCTTTTTTAATTATTATTATTATTCTTATCATAATAGCATACAACACACATGACTTGCCTACTAGGAGCTATGGTTTTATGTAGCTTGTGTATTGAACTGGTGAGTGTTAGTCCAAGACAAGAATTTGCAACAGGATGTTTATTCAGGAATACTTCTGACTGAGTGGCTTCCACTGCTGCTGCCTCTGATCTAACTACAACCCTTGAATGAGTTGACCACAGAACTAGTCCATCCACCTGGTTGTCACCACTCCCATCAACAGCCTGGCACAACCTGTTCAAGTAATTGAAATACCTACCCATGTTATCCCTTACCTAGGAAGAGGTATTGATAGGAATACATGATAGCTAATGATATGAGCAGTAGCTTTAGGTCACCTCTAGCAGATGGAGAATTCGTGAAATTCTATGCAAACACTTTAATTTTTGTAAGACAACGTAAAATTGAAAACATTGACAATCATAAATAGTGCTTGAAAAACACGCTTTGTACTAAAACTCAAAGAAATAAAAAATGCTGACCTGTTAAAATTACAATCGGTACACTTGCCAGAAGATTAAAATTTAGTGCTCTCAGAGTCGTACGGCAGCGACTCTACTGAAGAGTGTTTGTCTTTGAACACATCTTCTGTGTGTTCCTTGTTCTCCTCTGAGATAAGTCCAGTTCTTTCATCATTTTCTGGTTTGTCGTTCTGTGCATTGGGAATGTCCACGTACTTGTAAAAGATAGTCATCACAGCAAAGATGAGCGTGATGGCGCCAATCAAAATAGCAAAGAAGAAAAACTCCAATGCCTGCAAACAAAAAGTATAAAATGACATTGTACCATAAAACAACTAAAAAAAACAACTTGCCCTGTTTTCAAAGAGACTAGACTCTGCTATAATGATGACAACAAAATTGCCAACAGCAACAGTCAGCAACCAAACAGCTTGACACATGGCCTTCATGCTAACTGGAGCCTAAATGCACACACAAACACACAATAGAACAATCAGATATTCATACTTTCGTACTTTCATCAATAAGCAAGTCTGCCAAACAGTCTGACTCCCTTTACCAACTCTGAAGGATCACTACACTGCTAACAGTGCCCGAAATCATTACATGAGGATTCCCTTTACCAACTCTGAAGGATCACTACACTGCTAACAGTGCCATAGAAATCATTACATGAGGATTCACTTTACCAACTCTGAAGGATCACTACACTGCTTTAACAGTGCCATAGAAATCATTACATGAGGATTCACTTTACCAACTCTGAAGGATCACTTACTGCTAACAGTGCATGCTATAAAAATCATTATATGAGTGCAATTGTTTCATACAAAGTGCACATAGTGTGGCCTTGAAATAGAGCACAATTCCATTGACTAAGTTACCCACATACTATTTTATGTCTGCAATATTTCATTAAACAAATAGAAATACATTTGTACACCCGAATGAGCTAATGCCTACTTTTTTACTGCTGGGCTACATAAGCCATCTAATCCATCAGGACATCAAGCACACGCACACACACACACTAATGGAACATACCCGAGATCACATACACACACGGCACATACCTGAGAGTAGGCAAACTCTAATCCAGTGACAGAGAACATGACCTCACCAGCTGTGATGAGGACGTACATGGGCACTTGGAGGAAGATGGACACACTGTTGGGAGGATCCACCTGCATCACATGCACTGTATACCTCTCCTACACACACACATACACACACACACACACACACACACACACACAGAAAACATCTCATGGTATATTTGCTACGGCTGTATAGATGTAAGTGCTATGTCACACAAGTTGGGAATGGAAGTTTCATGCCTTGTGGTGAAAACTATGGGAATTTCATTAGCTCATGAATTTTCATATTATGTGTGTGAAGTAGAAGTAGTAGGAACAATAATGACGTGGGAGAAGACTTACAGAGTGACACAGTCTGTATGAATATTTCACAACCTACATGAGTATGTTGTCATGCACATACATACCTGGATGGAGTTGAACTCTGTGCTATTGCTGTTCTTGTCAATGACTACTGTGTATACAGCACCTCCTTCAAATGTCTCGGGAAACACGATAGGCTGGAACAACACACACACACACACACACACACACACACACACACACACACAGAACATGTTTGTGATTCTCTCTATAGATCTCCTAGTTTTGCTGGATGAGGGTATTCTACTGCGTGTATTATGGAAGTTGACATTATGTAATAGTTAAACATGGGTTTGAGAGCGCAAGCTCAAGAGGTAAAGTTCACTAGATGATGTCTGTTCAGGACTACGCCAACTGCACCTGAACAGTCAACAGCACCCTAGCCTTAATCATATTCACAGCAAACCATTCAACCCTGTATCATCATGTATTCTTTATATGTTTTGTGATCCTTATGCTTATTTTGTCGATCTATGCCTTACCCAAACTCTTGTGTGGGCGGTTCACTCTTTAAGCAGCTCCCGTTGCAAGCGCCTCGGTGCTCGAGTTGAACAATGTCCATTGTTCCTATTTCATGCTTAAATACTTCTAGGGGCCTGCTGGGAGCCCAGAGACCATGGGGCAGCAGGACTTAAGGCTATTGCAACCGCCTGGGAGGTTGAAGGTGATGCTAACCCCCAGAACCCCTACCTGAGCGACTGGGAAGAGGATGTCTCGTCTCGCACCAAGTGGAAGAGTCAATGTTGGATGCCATGGGGTGTGGCTTGGTTGCTGGCTGCAGACAAGCAGTCCCCATGAAAGGCCCCTGGCCCCGATGATATTGCAGCATGCTGGAAGAGATTCAGTGGCATAGTATGACCCAAGTCAAGGGACAGCTTCCCTCACTGGTTCGTGAGGGGCAGGACTAAGAGGAGTGGAGCCTCGGAACCAACCGACTTCAGGCCAATCACCTGCTTCAACAGTTCTTACAAACTGATGACAGGGGCACTCTGCATCATGCTGTTGAGAGCAGTGGGGTTCATGCTCCCGGAGGAGCAGCGTGCAGGAGTGGTAGGCAGAAGGGATTGCCTGGATGCCCTTGTGATCGACTGGGCCCTAGCCAAGGATGTGCAGGTGTCTGGCAAGAGCCTGTCTGTCTTTTGTATCGATTTTCAGAAGGCCTTCAACAGGGTGCCCCACTCCTGGAGTGAGACACTGCAAGCGCCTGAGCTCGTGATTAGAGGTGTCAGGAAGGCGATGTGCCGATGGACCACAAGCCTGTCTTCAGCACCCACAGCAGAGAGGCTAAAGCAAGGGTCAGAGCCGAGTACCTGCAGAGAGTGACCATCTGGTCCTCACCGTTGGGAGTCTGTGAGAAGGTGGCTACACACAACAGCTGGGCTGTAGCAGTGGTCCGCTACTTTGGCCCGATGGGAGTAATGGAAATCACAGTGGACCAACTGTGCCCTACCATGGGAACTGTAGCAGAAAGGCAGCCAGACATCCTAATCCGCAAATTTCAAGACAACTCCATAACAATTATGGAAGTTGCAGTGGCGTATGAGAGTTTCCTGGAGGAGAGAGAAAAAGAGAAGCACCACAAGTATCAGACCCTAGCCGAGGACCTGTCCAAACAAGAGAAGAACTGGAAGGTGAGGTGTGTCCCGGTGGTTGTTGGTGACCTGGGTACAATAGGTTGCCTCAAGTCCCACTTGTACAATTCGAACCTATTCTGGCCCAACGTTGTGGAAAGAATAGTAACTCACCTACAGAGAGACGTGGTCTGCGACTCGGCCGATCTATTGACATGACAAAACACCTGCTGCTCTGAGACCCGAGCGAGTGTCTGTCTGTTTGCGTTGAGTTTTGGTTGCGTCGATCGAAAAAAATACAACGTCTAACACAGAATATGTTTGTGATTCTCTCTATAGATCTCCTAGTTTTACTGGATGAGGGTATTCTACTTCGTGTATTATGGAAGTTGACATTTGTGTAATAGTTATAATAACTGTCCTGATCCCGAGGGCGAAGCCTGAGGAAGAGGACGGCTATCTAGCGATAATTCAGAGAGTTGCCATGGTTTAACTATTTTATACCATAGTTAGCATTTGAATGGAGTAAAAGACCAAATAAAAGAAGTGGATATTGTTGTTTTGAGGGGGGAAATATGTCCAGTTAACGCAGCGAGGGTCCTTCCAAACCCGACGACAAGATAAGTGCATTTCGTTCCCTTTCCACCACCTTTAAACAAAAACAGCATGACTGAGCAATGATTAGAGCTGGGCGATATTGGATAATTATCTAGCAATGATATCCAGTGAGGTTCACAAGTCAAGATTTTACACTCCAATAAATAATTCTTGGTGTCAGTTCTTCATACATGAATGGAGTAATTGTTCACAAAGAAAGCTTCATACAATTTTTAAAAAACTAGATTTTCATTCGTAGCTAAAAAAATCATGATATCACTTTTGCCGTAATTATTTGTGCACCTCACTGACAAAAAGTCTTCAGTGTGCAATATAAACTCTCTTCATGATACAAAAAAAATATTTTTCCACAGGTGACTGGAAGGAAATATCACAGGAATAACATTTAATCCATCACCTGTGGAAAATTGGTTTATAAACTAACGAATTTCAGATGTTTATAAGTTAAATTCAAAGAAAATAAATAATACCCACCTTATCTGTAGACTCTGATGACCCATACCAGAGGACGGTTCTATTCTCCACACTGGATATAATGTACTCATATCTGCAAACACACACACACACACGCACACACACACATACGCACAAGCTGAATGTCCATCACATCGTTATTCCCAGACATGCCTCTCTGTCATGAAACTCTGGACTTTAGCTACATACTCTGATATACCTATCCTCCAATACATTATACATGACCTCTGACCTTCCCACTGTGAGGCTGCTCCAATACACTACACATGACCTCTAACCTTCCCACTGTGAGGTTGCTCCACTACACATGACCTCTGACCTTCCCACTGTTGCTCCAATACACTACACATGACCTCTGACCTTCCCACTGTTGCTCCAATACACTACACATGACCTCTGACCTTCCCACTGTGAGGTTGCTCCAATACACTACACATGACCTCTGACCTTCCCACTGTGAGATTGCTCCAATACACTACACATGACCTCTGACCTTCCCACTGTGAGGTTGCTCCAATACACTACACATGACATCTGACCTTCCCACTGTGAGGTTGCTCCAATACACTACACATGACCTCTGACCTTCCCACTGTGAGGTTGCTCCAATACACTACACATGACCTCTGACCTTCCCACTGTGAGGTTGCTCCAATACACTACACATGACCTCTGACCTTCCCACTGTGAGGTTGCTCCAATACACTACACATGACCTCTGACCTTCCCACTGTGAGGTTGCTCCTGGTGGTGGCGGAATAGGTGAGGTTTGTCTCCAGCTGAGCTTCTTTGCATTCAGTGATCCCTCCAGCACCTCCTTCTACCTCTAGTGTGATGTGAAATAACTCCAACTCATCATCCTGCACTAAGTTGATCAATCTACACACATAACAACCAACACATGTACATGACTGACACATGTATTCCATTCACACACCAGGTGCTACCAACACATGTGCACGACTGGCATGTTCCATCACACACCATGTGCTACCAACACATGTGATGATGGCATGTTCCATCATGGACAATGGAACTTCTATTTGAACAATCCCATGTGTGCATGTATGTGAGGTGAGTTACTGCATCTCTTACTGGATACTAGCTTCTCCTCCTTTAGGGGGATAGTCCACATAGTCATTCTGCACACACACACACACACACACACACACATGCACACACATAAACACACACACACACACACACACATGCACACACATAAACACACACACACGCACACACATAAACAAAAACACACATGCACACACACATGCTTCACAAATCAGCTCCACGAGCATGTATGTATTAAAGAGATAAACCTGTAAAATGTCCAGTTGTCCGTCTTCCCTCCTATACACATACAGCTCTGACACATTCATGCCCTGAAGGGTGATAGAATGTCCGGGGGAGGATACAGAGTTCATGGAGAGATTCAGTTTATAGTCGTCTGCCTCCATCTTCTCCAGCACATGATACTAAAATGACATGATAGTTACTATAATTAGTGACAGAGCAACAATCACAATCACCATATCACTGATATGATAGTTACTATAATTAGTGACAGAGCAACAATCACAATGACATCACAATCACCATATCACTGACATGATAGTTACTATAATTAGTGACAGAGCAACAATCACAATGACATCACAATCACCATATCACAATGACATCACAATCAACATATCACTGACATGATAGTTACTATAATTAGTGACAGAGCAACAATCACAATGACATCACAATCACCATATCACAATGACATCACAATCACCATATCACTGACATGATAATTAGTGACAGAGCAACAATCACAATGACATCACAATTAACATATCACTGATAGCAAGAAAGTGACGACAACAACTTAAATTAAACACTAGATAAGAACTACTGCATATAAAATGTCCGAGATGAAATTTATATATTATTATTTTAAATTTTAAATCTTAATGTGATTTGGGGAAATGGTTTTTTTAAATGTGAGTTCATGTGGGAGATACGTGACTAGCTTCAAGAGATATGTGACTAGCTTCAAGAGATATGTGACTAGCTTCAAGAGATATGTGACTAGCTTCAAGAGATATAATAAAAGCAGGCTGACCTTTTGAAATGGTAGTGTTCCATTTTGAAAGATGGAGGAGTCTTCCTCTTTGTAGAAGTGGTATTCCAGTGAAGATCCAGGAACAGTGTTGTATATGACGACCTTTGACTGGTCTTGACTGAGAGTGTCCTGCACAGTCTGGACTCTGATCTGAACTATGCCAGCCACAACAAAAGCCAGACATGCCAGGAGCATGCCCGCTACCATGCGCTGTAGGGGCCTGCCCACATCACAACAAACACACAAACTACAATGAAATGTTGTATAAAATACAATTTGATTTATTTTTATTTTTATTCACACAAACACATGCACTTACACATACACACACATACACACACATGCAGAGTTTATCTCACCTCTTTAGTAGGTGACACTTGGCAAACAACGGGTACACAACGGCCTCAAACAATGGAATGAAGACCAGAATGAGAATGGGATTGAGAGCTTGTACCTGGTCTGGTTGAATCACAAGATCACCAACAATATGGCCGTTCATTCTGGTAGCTTGCAAGGTCCACCTGGAACCCTAAAAGAGAACCGGAGACACTCATTGTTTGTTGTTGCTACAAGCTATTTCATAACAATAAATTTAAAGAGGCTTGCTTCAGTTCAATCTCTTTCAATATGGCATTGTCACTGACCCACTAGTTATTCCAGCAACTTTCCTAGCTGCTGTTTGATATTATTATTATTACCGGCAAGTACCCGCCACACAGCGGCAATGGATGTACTAACTTTTGCAAGTTAATGCAATAAAATAAAGTATTTTTTTATCCAATGTTATCCTCTACCATTTGATTTAGCTACATCAGTCCACCTTTTCTCTTCTTTACCCATGCATTCATGAATACACGCACACCACCGTCTTCTATGACGCTTTACCAACTCATATACAGTTATAGGAGCTAATACCGTTATAATTCTGTACATCGATCAGTTAATGACTCCATTACCTGCTGGTCAAAGAGGGCCCAGAATATTGGCAAAGGAAGCAACATAATCAGCACACGCAGAAACATCCACACATCATCCATGAAAGATTCCTAGTAAGACAAACAAACACACGGCCGACCAATCACACTAATATATCAGTTACTATGGTCACACTTAAGCACAGCTACTCACTGAGTATGTAGGACATGCATAGTGCAGCAACTTCCTCCCTGAAGTGCGGCCATGTCGGATCCGCCTGAATAGTGCCAACTGCAAAATACCATGAACCGAGGGAGGGTGAGGTAAAGGGTCATCAAAACCATTTCCCACCTAAAGTGTCATTACATTTGCTTACCATAACAGATACTGGAACATTAAAATAAAGTTTAGATGCTTCCTTTTTGGGTTTGTTGATGATATAATATCTTGTGCCCACAAGAAATATGACTGCATAGCAACACAAGAAAAAAAATACAGGTGAAAAACGAGATACTTCATGATCCATAAGATATTTCACTGAAATGCTTCACAAGACAGCTCACTGAGATAAACTTTTCTACGCAGTTCAGGTTGGCATGGTTACAGTGAGTTTATAAGTGTCACCTTACCTAGAGAGATGATCATCAAGATGGCGGGTATTCCAAAAGCCAGAGCAAAACATTCACAAGTATCAAAACAATTCACATAACCTGCAGAAATAATGGGTGATATTATTAAACGTATTGTTCTGCTAACCACACCCTACACAACTTAACCACACCCACCTCTGAGCACTGGAGTGAGAAGTGTAGATATGACACTGCCAGCATTTATGGAAAAATAGAACAGAGAGAAGAACCTTCTTAGTAGCACGGGCTAAACACAACACAAGATATATACATAAACACCTGTATACTGTCATGGTTGTCATGGTTACTATAGCTCTTACTCTCTGGAGCAGGAGGTGATGACATGACAATAGCAATAATAGAGTTGGCAGCCTAGCACCAGAGAAAACTAACTTAAAGCACGCAACATACTCGTATCTCCCAGTGTGTGTGAATATGTGTGTTTGTATGTATGTGTGTATGCAAAATTAGACATGCATAACTGAGGATAGACTGGCATTTGCGCTGCCCCTAGTCATAAATTTATTACTATAAGTTGTATTTTAATTAAAATTTGTGTTAAGAATTTCTTCTTAGTTATAACAAGTGACACTTCATATGGAAAAGGAAATTTATTTTTTCCATTTGTGAATGACTGTCAAAAACAACAATTACCATCCAGGTATAATTAGGAGAAATCACTCTGTTCTATTCTCTCATGTAAAGACAATTTATTTCCCACACATAAGCTAATGAATGAGTTAGCAAAACTTACAAACTAACAGCCAGAGAAAGTTATATCTGAACGTATGAATGTAAGAAACAACTCACATTCCCTTCCTTGAATTGGTCTCCTCCAAAAGCAGACACACATGGTTTTATGCCACCAGTGCCCAGGGCTATGACCACCAGTCCAACTGCCACCAAGATTCTGAAGTGATGATGACAATAACTCAATGCAGCTACATGTGCATCCATAGCAACACTTACTTGTTGAGGACTTCAACACTCTCAAATGGAATGGCGGAGATGGAGACAATCACATTACCAATAGCATACACCACAGACAGACTGAATATAGTGCTGTACACACACACACACATGCACACACACACACACACACACACACACACACAGTCAATCACATCAGTGCGCTCAGCTGAAAGATGTGTAGAGTTTGAAGGTCATACTATTGCCTTGTACACTGAGTGAGTGAGTATGAGAACACACACATCATGTGATAATATCTAAAATATTTTCATAAAGATCAATTTTACTACACAAAATCTGATAACTAATTAATTGATATTTATATTTTAACTGTGACAGTAATGTGTAATGATATATTCTATATATTATTACACATACTGTGATAGTTTAAATATAAATATCAATTAGTAGTTATCAAAACTCTTCCTCATAATAAATGAACTCAAGGTTTAGTTTCATATGAGAAAGTGTATAACCTAAGCTCATTAAGGTAATCTGATTTCAGTAATGAATGCCACCATCTCCTGCACGGCCATGACTATCAGCAGTGTAGGAAGATGTTTCTGTATGGGGGCTCCAAGGGCAAGTGGTTTCCTGGTGCTCACGTGTGAAATCACCTCTTCGTGCCCCACAATTATGGAAGGCCCTCCAGTCCCCTGGAGCCCTCTCTTTCCTACGCCACTGACTATTATAATCCTTCACAGTTATTGTATAACATCACGTATTCTATTACAACACCTTTACATCCACCATCTCACAGACATTGAGCTAGAACAAGTCACAATAAATGATAACATGCAAGGAACAAGATCCACCATTCATGACACTCAAATTCACCACTCCATTTAGCCAAGAAATGTTATACTCATTCATTTCCATTTGGCCTCAATCTTCACAGGGAGTCAGGAACATAGCAGGAACATGGCGGGAACAGGATCACAGTCAGTCTAACTGTAGCTCACAATGTTAAACTACAGATCTGCAGCAAGCGGATGGTTGACAAGAAGCAACCACATCACCAGTGGTTGTATCGGACTTGTGTCATTTTTAAAATGCGCACTTTCAAATGGATTATTAGTTTTGTACCATATTACCACAGCTGTTATAAGCCATTTAGTTGGTATTGTCTGATTAAAAGTAATACTTCATGCACTACCGTGATGTATTATATTAGAATGTGTGTGTGTGTGTGTGCATGGACCTAACCTAGTCCATACTAACATGCATGTCTCCTCTATCAACAATGCAATGCAGGCTTTAGCATTTGAACAGATGTTCTACTAAACACTGATTTGTTTACATCACCAAGGAGAGCCCTTGGATACAATAAATAAACAAAACTGCCAGAACTGGTTGGGACTGAATGCACCACAACCTGCAAGTTTGTCAACTGCTGCAATGTTTCCAATTGACTTCAATTGAGGACTTCATTTGATGGGGACAGATACAGCTAGGGAATTGATTCCATTAGTAAGTTCCACTAAATGTAATTCATGTAAAGGTACCTACAAACTAGACTTCCACAAGCAAAATAAATGCTATGGTTTTCTCACTCAGTCAAAACTCCTACAAGTGCAGCACTTGACAGAGGAGGAAAAGGAAACTTTACATCAACTTATTAGGCAAAACACAAGTCTTCTAAATATATTTATATAAGAGAAAATAATGTTCTAGGCTTGCTTCACCATTTCACACGTTAATCCTCACCCGTATTTCCCCAAGTAGCTATCGGACAAGACCGCTCCTAACAGAGGCAGTAGATAACACAGGACAATGAAGGCATGGTAGAAGGCGGTGGCAGTGTTCTCTCCAAACTTCAACTGGTTAGTGAAGAACAGTACCAAGACAGCTACAACAGCAAATACAACAACTTTGTGAGTACTTGGACACACAAACTCATCTATTCATTCTGAGTAAATACAATAGCTCCTCATATATCACATAATAATACTCCAATAGGTCACTATAATAACACCATACATGCAGCATCTAACTTCTAAGTTGATTACTTCATATAATTTGTACATGTTAACAAAATAAATATGGCAAGTTGTAACTCCTGTAAGGTTGTATTTACCAATCGGTCCCCATAAAAAAAAAATCACTAAGAACGAACTTTAATTATATTATTAAATTTTCTCATCCACCAAACGATTGATGACATAATATTATTAGTTAATATATTAACATAATTAATGTGACTATAATATTCACCTATTCCAGGTATATTTACTTATTTTTTATAAGTTAAGAATGCCACACCCACCTCGCAATCCATAGTATGAAAATCTCTCGCAGAATTCGTTGCCCACAATGAATAGGACAGAAAATGGAAACACCCGAAGCTTGCGAAATTGCTGCAATAAAAAAATGAACAACCAAATCAGGAGATGAAGAGTTAAAATTATTTGTAAATTTGACACTTTCCATAACACACAAAATCACTATACAAAATTCTTCATACGTGGTCAATCGAATATCATTAAACTTTTACAAAGAAAGTACAAATGTACACATACCAAACAAACTTAAAATATTATGCTGGCAAAAAGCCAGAAAAAGGAGCACGATGTCAACTTATACATTCTACTACAAGAGTTTACGGTATAACACATAACTATGGGAAGCCATCCAGCAGCTGAACGTGTGTATGCAGTATAATATTGCTAGTAGTGGAACAAGCATTGCTGCTCAGTTCTTGTCCACTACAATGGAACATCCCACTTACCAGCACACCCCATGCCTTGCCACTGATCTTGGGGGGCTTGTATGGCTCGCTGATGACAGAATTACCACCAAATCCTCCATTCTTTTCTAAATATTTAACAACATAATAAGAAGTTAAAACAATAAAGAGGTATATATTATGCATGTATATCTCTCCTTTTATACTTATCTCTCTGTACATAATGATTTTTGCTTGTGCAAGTCGTGCAGAGTATCACAAGCACATGGAGGGCACTTTAACTGGTTGGATAAAGCACTTTCTTTACCTTCACCATGACACTGTTGTTGATTGTTGTTTGTTGATTGTTGTTGTGTATTATGATTTAATATTGCAAGTTAGACATTATAAGAGCACATACAACACTGAAACGTCCTCAAATATTGCACAAGAGTCTGTCCCACAAGTAAGTCATATTCATTTGGACTGTATAGACCCCCAGAAAGAGTCAGTCTCAGTCTGAGCAGCCACTACCGACAAATACGGCTGTCACATAATTATATCGGATGAAGTAGCTATAAATTATTGGCTTCTGGAAAGTCTATGCAACCGTTAGTAGTGACACTCTGTTCCCAAGTTACCTGGAGGAGCAGCGCATGCATTGAACACATTCAACGAAGTAAACAACGCAATTAGCTAGTTGGCTAACTAAACACCTGCACAAGGAAAATTTGAGTATATCGTCATTCAGCTCACCTTTTTTCAATTCCAACTTTTCTTCATCTTCAGACTCCATACTCTACAGTACGGGCTGTGCACAGAGCTAAGCTATAACTTGCCGGTCGTGAATTCTTTTGTTGACTCTTGGTCGTGGGCCACGCCCACAAACATGTGATTATTTCAGCGGACACGCCCACTCTTTTTCGCTTCGCAAAAAAAAAAATAATAATAATAAAACTGGCTGGCTCGCGCGGGCGCTGTAAACACATGAGTGATGGTTCTTTTTTCTTATGCAAACTAACTCTGGGCAAAGGGATGTGAGTTCACATGAGTCCACCTCTTAGCTTGGTCAATACTATCAATGCATTGATGATTACTTATGTTCAATATGTACATAGCAAGCACATAACTCCAACTTCAAAAAAGTGTCGGACAGACCACACTCATAAATTGCCACTCTTAACATAGCCACACCCTAAATATAATTTTAATGGGGTTTTCTTTTGTTATGATGTGCAGTTGCTTTTTTTTACATAGTGAATAACATCCTTTGAACAAAATAAGAACAAAGCCAGCTAGAGAGTCAGGTTTTAAATTCTTCCAACTTGACATAACTGTGATGCTAAATTCCCTGCACTAGTTATATCTTCTCACTAAAACTTTCCAGAATTTAGCTTCTTTTTGTCTTTTCTTATTCAGAGGATGTTTGGCTGTTTTGAAAATATTATTTTTCACCTTTGTACTTAGGTTGCACTCCTATAGATTACCAGTTAGTATAAATGCAAAGTTCAAGCAGACCACTGACCTTAAAGCTATAAAAAAAAAAATTAATAGAGTAGCTGACTTGCACATGCTCAACAGAGCATGTATAAGCACAGCAACTTACAACTGGTTATAATTATAGTTTAAAGGTGGTATTGATTAAAAGGTATATGTTACACTGCAAGAAACTTCAAGGACAAGCAATAGGCAGTACCAACTTTTCTAGGACAGAGGATATAATCCAAAAATTAAGGACTGCCTTCAAGGGCAGTTGAACCCGTGCCAGCTTATCAGTATAGTAGTTTTAACCATTTCAAGGGCATAGGAATAGGGGGGAGAGGGGGGCAGGAGGGCAGGAGGGGGCACTTTAAAACTTGTTTAGACAGGTACATAGGAATCAAGTGGATGTATGCGCTGACTATGTTGTTAATTGACTAGTAAACCTGTAGTAATATTTTCACCACCAGGTAAGTTTCTTTAGCCAGATAGACAGCTCGCACCAAAGGTTAAACTAGCCAAGCCAGCTACTATTAGTATAAGTGCCAAAGATTGTATAGGCTAAGGAGCTCACACTACAGGAAACTAGCTTTTTTTAGAAACATCGAAATTTGACCAGCTATAGGATTGATATGTTAAATCTGTTGAAAAGTTAGAAATTGGTTAACCCAATTTTCAAAGACATTAAAGATCTTTCATAAGAATTAACAGTTCCCACTCAACATCATACTGTCGTGGTCTGATAGCAAGAATTACAAGATACAAAAGTTTTCTATAGTTTTAGCCTTGGACTTTGTGGTAGTGAAATAAGTTTAGTTTTAGTCACAGATATAGTTATTTTACTATACATACTTTTTTCCAATTTAGTTATTAGTTGTAGTTTGTTTGTTTTTTGTTTGTTTTTTGTTGTTGTTGTTTTTTTGTTGTTTTTTTTTTCATTTTAGTTATTGTTATAGTTTTTTTAACTCAATTTTTTTTTCCGATTTAGGTATAGCTAGTTAGTTATTTTGCTAAAAGTCATACATTCTAGTTAGCTATAGTTAATAGCTTTTTACTTCTAGATTTTACAAGAATTGTTCTAGCCAAATTAAGCTACAGTAGATATTTACTTTAAAGGATTTAGAATTGAAAACAACTAAATCCATTCAAAAGTTGTAACTAATATCACTACTTCATTTTTTTTTTCAATCTGGACTTAATTTAAATAGCTACCACTAAATTAACTTTATTTAGTAATCTTAGCTATAGCTAGTTAATTAACTAGTTATGTTATAGTTAAACTAAAATGGGTGATGGGACAGTTTAAATTAGTAAGAACATAAAGGGAGCCAGACCACCTTAAATTGCAAAAAGTGTGAAAGAGCTTACTAAAATATACTGTTATAGTTAACTAAAACAGCAAAGATCAAGGTGGGGCGGGGAGGGAGGGAGGGTGTGAGACACTTGTTTCAACTGGTTTCCTGCTTGCAGTCTGAGCGCAGTGAAATGACACTCGCCAGATATAAGGGCAACAACTGCGGGTCAACTACTGCAAGCAACAGTACCAGGGTTAGCAAGCGACCTCACACAGTAGTTGTAGTGCCTTTGGGCTTTGCGTTAGGCCGAGGAGAAGCATTCACTACCCAGCTTTAATTTATAATATTCGGTAAAGGGTCGCTTTAATAGATTGCTTGTGGAATGCAGTCACTTCTAGATAAAATGAGCTCCCCCAGGAAAGCACAAAGTGAGGTAAGTGATTTTTTAGTACTCGGTGTACACCTAATTTGCCAAGCTCAGAATAATGACAACGCAAAATGAAGCTTCTGAATCGCACAGTTGTTGTCCAATGCCGTTGATTACCCCATAATAGGAAAGGATTTCACCTCCATACATCAACAGTTTTGTGTTAATTTAATTAGTTAACTATGAATAACATGTGTGAGTCCACTCGTACTTTATTCATTCACCTACTATATACACCAAAGATGTAGACAACAGAGCAACTGTATAAGGAAATTGGTGGTGGTGGTATGTGTGAGAGAGAGAGGAATAGATTTACAGCATCAAGCCAAGTTATTTGGAAGGCCAGAGTATATCATACCTCCGAAACTGACAGAATATATTTGACATTCACTTAGTGGAGATTTTAATCAAGGATGATATAATTAATGTTACATAACATGTGGTCTATGTCTGTATTAGATGAATGTGTCTCAGCTCAGAGTCCTGTACTCCAATGAAGTCATAATGGAATCATCAGTGGATCCCAATCCCTTCTCACTCTTCACTCAGTGGTTTGATATAGCCTCCAAAACGGATTCCATCCAGGAACCCAATGCCATGTGCCTCTCCACAGCCACACCCACTGGTCGGCCATCAAGCAGGTTTGTTCTCATGAAGTCATTCTCAAACCAAGGTGTCAAATTTTACTCCAACTATAACAGTCGGAAAGGGCTTGAACTGAGTCAAAACCCACAGGCATGTTTGCTTTTCTATTGGCCACCTTTACATAGACAAGTCAGGATTGAGGGGATAGTTTCACGGTTATCTGACGAGGAATCAACAGATTATTTCAACACAAGGCCCAAATCAAGCCAGTCATCAGCCAGCATTAGTGCACAGAGCCAACCTGTGAGCTCCAGGACAGAATTGGAAGAGAAGTGGAAAGGACATTTGGAATCTTACAGTGATAGAGACATTCCTCGTCCCTCACATTGGGGTGGGTATTTACTGGAGCCTGATTACTTTGAATTCTGGCAGGGCCATTCCACCAGACTGCATGATAGAATATGCTTCAAGAAGAAGAAGGACATTGATACATGGCCAATGCAGAGACTGTATCCTTAACTTCATGCAACATCTGTAATATACATGCTTTTAGTCATTATCATTTGAAAATAAATAAACCTATAAATAAAATATTGTGCGATTCCCAGAGTTCTTTGTGGTTGTTTATTTATGACTGTAAGTGATGTTTGGATCAATATGACTCTGCCTTGCTGCTGGATGGGTAGACTAGAAACCTGCCATCGGTTTCAAATTCACAAAGTATATTTCGAACAGATTCCTCTAGTATCTGCTCCACTAATGTTTGCTCCATTGCTCCTTCACCCATTCTGCATAAGACAATGAATTATAAGAGATGTGATTTACAATACAGCAATAATGCAATTACTCCTCCATTACCTTAGATAATACACAAGTAGCTCTTAGACTAATAGCTCATACACAAATAGGTCTAGACCATTGAGGACTAATTATGAAACGTCAATTCTGACCCTAACCATCACTGAATTGCCCTCACTCACCCTAGTTCTCTGGTTTTGCCAACATCCATAATGCTCTTAGTGTCAGTAATTCCAGCAGCTTGACTGTCAGCTTCCCCCAACACTTTGCCAAGATCTTTCTCTGGTGGGGCACATGTCCTGGGTCCTTGATCATGCTTGTGAGGTTCAATCTGCAGTGAGTCTGATCTCTGATGTAAGTCTTCTTTGCCTCCTTCCTGTCCACCATTAGACTGGGCATGGAGATTAAATTGTTGGAAATACAGTATTGGCTCTTTTTTCACTTCGGCCAAGGATTCTTGGAAGTTCTCATCATCTAGTAATTCTCTACAAGTTACACACACACACACACACACACACACACACACAAACAAAACCTAATTATGCCAACTTTGGGCTTGCACAACCACATAATGTGCCTAAAACACTTATCAACCAATCCTGAACTTAACATTGGGTTATTTTGTACAGTTAAGTGCCTTGTGTTTAAATATTGAGTAAGCTTACGTCACATCTATGAACTCACTCGGAAACACTCATCACAATATAATATTCTGGTTGTATATGTGTGTGTGTACCTGAGAACTTGGTTGAGGATAAGGATAAGACAGTCTTTCTCTTGCTGTGAGATAGACTGTTGTCTTGACTGCCCATCTTCTAGACAGCCATAGTCCATAAAGAATTCCTCAATGCTTCCTCTGAGATACAGATAGTCGTGGATAGACAGAACCTCCGCACTCACACTCACACACAACTCTAGACACTCTGGCTCCAATGGTGGCTGTAACAAACGTTTAATCATAACACACAAGTTAGTCGGTTTATGTACACTCTGGTATTTGGTAATCCGTCAGTCCATGCATATTGCCAATGCACGCACAATTCTGGTTGCTTGAAATGTAAGCACAAATATAATATTCGAACTCACATTATCTCCTTCAGTTTCTACTCTTGCATGAGGTCGTTTCTTTGATTTCTTGTACAATTCACTGTAAACAAACAATGTGAGTGTGTGTCTTGTAGTAAGTGTACAACTCACGTCTTCTTCCAATCCTCGTAGGTCTGTAGGTTTGATTCTTTATGAGCTGTAGATTTTGGCTGACGGGTAATGTCTGGTGATTCACTATTATACAGTTTACCCTAAACACATTTAAAATGTACACACCAAACCAATTCTGTAAAATTGAACTGTTATTGTTTTCACCCATTCTTCAATATTAAATAACCTAGAAACCTTAGTGCAACAATCAATAAGCTTCATACATGTTTATAAAGTCTTGGAGGAAAAAATGTAACCTTCCCTATTTGAAGCGTATTTTTAAGAATAGATCTAACAGGGTGCAAGCATTATTTTCACCATCAGAAGACAATGATTTTGAGGACATGAATTGTAAATAAAACAGGATTATTCAGACACAACTCTCACCTGAACAAACCGACTTGACTCATTACAAATGAGAATGGAATGTTTCTTGGCCTCCTGCTTCTCTAGCCAAGTCCCCAAAGCTGCTTCATAAACCTGCTGCTCACTCTCGTCCACCACCTGTGAATAAACATGATCAACATACTAATTAATAGCATGTGCTATGACTTAACATTAATTGAAAACATTGGAGAGTCTCTTGTTTGAAAATACTAAATGCTGCACAGAATAGTAAAGGAAACAATAGAGAATGCAGAGATCCAAAACAGCAGGAGATCTATATACGTACTTGAAAATGAATAAGCCATGGACTCGGTCTGAACCCTGTAGCAACCCAGAGATCATCAGAAAATTGAGCTCCAGCTAGTACCATTAGTGACGGTAAGTCTTAATTATTATTTTTTTCTCTTTGCGAACTAATGAACTTTTTTTTTTTTTTTTTTTTGGATTGTAGTAAATGGCTAACATGCTTTAAATTTTCAATATTTCATGGAATGTCTTTACAGAAAAGAAATAAAAAATTAAATATATTCATACTTTTTCATGCTACCCATCTGGTCGTTAAAAATACGAGGTGAAAAGTTTAAAAAACAGTGCTTATGGAAATAGAGATACAGACATGAGTCCCAGCTTTAGCATCATCTCAAAGGTAAACTATATTAGTTCAAACAACACAATAATGCCTCCATTGTGTACAAGAGTAAAATATTGGTTGTAAGAACACAATGCCAAGAACTATTCTGTACTGTTACAAGTATACATGTAGTAACAACAATAGGAGGACATATAATAATAAAGACTACAAATGCTTTTATGCATGATAAATGCTTTTTGTTATATTCATCCATTAAAAAAATATTTGCTGTATCGGTATCCAAAGGAAAATTGTTCTCTTGTAAAGACAATTAAATCTCCCCCCACTTATTCTTTTCACAATCACTTAAAGTTAGACTTACACAACACTTGAGGTTGAATAAATATTGGCAAGGAGACTGACAGCCATGAAAAGTTAGCTTACAAGCAACACTCCTCCCAGGTTGAAGGAACCCTCTGTTGGGATCAATCTCTATTACCTGTTCCAATATAATAAAAATGCATTACATTCTGAAGTATAAATAATACCAAAAGCTGACATATTAAATGATTATAGGCACTGGCTCTGAGGGAACTATGGTTTTTTAGGGTCCTGAAGGCACTAAGCTGTATCACTCCTAGTGTAGTTAAAACACAGTTGCTGTATGTTTTGTATTGTAACAGAGTGTAGGTCCTTCAGGGAGGGATTTTATATGTAGTGCCCACGGCTTCTATAGTATAGTTAGGCGCTGCTTCAGAGGGAACTACTGTATTTAGGGTCCCTGAAGGCCTTTGATTGTAGTGTCCCGAGCGCAGTGAGGGCGCTACACTTAGGGCCTGAGGGACCCTAAGAACAGTAGTTAACGACTGTTGCACAGTGCCCAACTAATTTAGAACCTAGCAACAGTTCCTAACAACACAATTGGAGGGACTCTACATATAGAAGCCCTGCCCTGAAGGCGGGGGCACTACATATAGAATCCCTCCCTGAAGGACCTTAAAGTCCCTCTGTCACAATACAAAAACTACACTAGCTATGTTCTAAATGTAGAGTCAGGCGCTGCTTCAGAGGAAACTATTGTGTTTAGGGTCCCTGAAGGCTTTTCATTGTAGTGTACCGAGCGCAGTGAGGATGCTCTTAGGGCCTGAGGGACACTAATTTAGAACACAGTAACAGTTCCTACAAAACACAATTGGAGGGTCTCTACATATAGAAGCCCTGCCCTGAAGGTGGGAGCACTACATATAGAATCCCTCCCTGAAGGACCTAAGGGATTTAAAGTCACAATACAAAAACTACACCAGCTATGTTCTAATTGTGATGTTAGAAACTGTTGCTATGTTTTAAATAAGTTAGAGCTTCACAGGGTCCCTCAGGCACTAAGTGTAGTGCCCTTGCACTCTCTGAAGCTACTTAGGATTTAAGCACCCCAAACACAGTAGTTCACACTGGCTGTGCAGCACCTATGGAACTAATTTAGAACATAGCAATCACTCCTAACAATGCAATCAATGATGAACTGTAGTGCCACTAATTCAGAAATTAGCAATCATTACTAACAAAGCAATCAAGGGACACTCTTGACATAGTATCCCTGCCCTCAAATTGGGAACACTTTACATAGTGTCTCTCTGAAGACCTATGTAATGGATTTAAATTTCTTCTGTCACAATACCAAAATTCTGTTCATCTTCGTTCACTTTTTGTTTTCATTCATCTTTGTTTGTTTGTTTGTTTTTATTGTTGTTGTTTTGTCCCTCATCTTGAAAAATTTGTACAGTAGAACTTCTGAACTTCAATTACCTAAACACTTCAGTTAACCAAATACCCAAAAGCTAATAGTAGTACGGGCAGACACAAAGAATTGCTTGACCACACCCTTCATATATCTTCTATAATAGATTTTCTATGGTGATCAGTTTATCTCAACATTTCAGTTATCTGAATACCTCTCAGTCCCAACATGTTCGGATAACTGAAGTCATATTGTATTTTTCCTAGAGTTTTGTCAGTATGAGTAAGCACGGATTAATAGCACGAGTAACGTGATTGAAATAGTACGAGACGAAGCCGAGTGCTATTTCAATTGCTTTATAAGTGCTATTGATCCCTAATAGCACAGGTTACCCGTGCTATCACTCGCTAATAGTAGGCCAGCTTTTAAAAAGTCATTTGCAATTGTAGCGATATTATATCGTTCACTCACTATCTCCTTATTTCAGGATTAGCTTCCACTGGAATTTTCTTTTCAACGTGCGGCTCCTCCTAACCTATTGTAAAACATTCCGTCTAATACGGGTAGAGGTTCTGTGGTAAAGAAGGACATTGTCTCCAACTAAAAACTACTCGAACTGTACGTTTCCAAGGTTAACACTGCACATGTGCGCACTTACCCGTACTATTTCACTTAGCTACCGAGGTATTTCACTTAGTTTCCACTTAGTTACTGAGGTATTTCAATTAGTTACGCGCTATTTCACTTTCCCCGTGCGATTTCAATTGAAAGCGATTTTTCCCATACATTTTTGAATGGGTAACTTACGCGCCGTACTATTAAAAAAATTGTTTTAACATAGAGGCTGCATTTTTTTCCTGTTATGGTGCTCATGACTTATTTCTTACTTATGTGTTATTGTTTTGTGTGCTAAGTTATTGTACAACGGTCAAAAATTGTCTCTGAAAAATTCATGACAAAAGTGGCAGCCACCGTATTCCACTAGTCACGATGGGCCCGGCTATGGCTTTTTGTACACAAACTCCTCGATTAACATACAATTTTAGTAAAAGTGTGCTTTGCTATTTGTGAAAAACATAGTGTAAAAATGTTCAGAGTCGTGTATAGCCGAAGAAAGATAAGTTAAAATGTCCTATAAATTAATGACAATAATTGTAGTCAACACATTTCAATACTCCACAGTCCTAGCATTTGGAGTGCCTTGAGTTTATTCACTACAGGAATATGTGATGACCTTAAACATTTAATGTTGCATCATATTGCACATGCTGGACTAATATCAAACTTGCGCACCAAATGGCAGCGTGTGACATCCAAATATTAAACAAACATGTGGCATTACCTGATTGAACTGTTCATCTTCAACCAACCAAGAGTAAGAGAGGGAATGATCAGATGTGTTGGATAGGAAGAGGATTCTGTGAACTACTGCAAATTGAGGAATACATCCATACTTGATAGACACTTCAGAAACATGAGCTACTTGACACTCATCAATGATGTCATCTCTACAGTCATCAGCTGGATCCTGAACAGAATAACATACAGTATCATAGAGTACACAAACACTAAGATGCACTGAGATACACATAGCATTTGATAACACATAAATACTTGAATGTTATTTCTGCCTACCAGAAAACCCTTTACTGATCAACAATAATACCGTAGATAAAAATGTGAAATATCATACATTTATGCTGAATCCTAATCTATGTTGAGCACCTGAACAGACGAAGATGATATGGTCATTTGCTTAGGAATCTCTCCAACTCCAACTAGAGACAATGAAGTCACCTCACCTCCACTCACTTTCACTGGCATATCAATCTACACATCCACACACAATAACTTTCATGACAACATGTACGCTAAAATAGAAATTGACTGTGTGTATGTATGCTGTGTTTCACAAACTAATTAATACATACTATGTGTACATGAAGACATCAATTATAGTGTACATACTGAATACTTCATTGGCTCGATGGGCCCAAACAGGCACTGAATAAGAGTCCTACTACCAGGCTCGATTACTCCCTTGGATTGTAAGCAGGTGAACAGAGGCAAGTGGTAGTTGATGTTATCCAAGTCTTGAAAAGCCGCCACATCTACTTCATACTCTGCCTTGGTATCCCCACCATTGTACACTGGAATAGACTGTACAATTCATACAATAATAAGAAAATCAAGTCCTAATAAAGAAAAAACCCATAGGAAGAGAGAACAAAAAATAAAGGGGAAAAGATAGAGCAGAGGAGGACAGAAAGTAAGTACATAGTTCATAGAAGGGGGGTGGGGATTGAGAAGAGAGAACAAGAAAAACTGAAGAAAGAATGAAGGTTGAAGCTTTTTATCTTCATTACCTGCTTCATAAATGAGTGGCTTCCTATATAAACTGGAGCCAGTAGTCTATCGCAGGAGTTCATGTGGAGGTACGGGACACCCTTCTGGACTGTAGTGCCATGCCAGATAAACTATAACACAAGAGAATTTAGTTGATATGACAAACCAACGTGGGAGTAAAACTTACCAATATTTCTCTGCCCATATCTATCTTCAACAGAACAGGTAGTTTGTGGAATCCAATATGAGAATGTCTGGCAATAAACATACACACACTTAGATTATTTAGACTTTCTATTCATAAAGGCTGCATTGTATAAGTTATCAAATACGAAAATTGAGGTGGTTGAATTTGTGTGAAGCAAATACACTGCACTAATTTTACTAAGTACAAAATTATTTATATGTCATGCATGTAGTAGTGCAGTATTTATGGATAGTGCTTAATCAATTAGATGTTTGTTACTGGTACAACCCACTACCAGTGATTGCTGGGCAAACAACGCCAATAAGCTTCCGCTTCCATACAATTATGTCAGAGAATATCAAATTTGAAAATCACTCAAATTGCACATAATAAAGTCATTTATACTTGGAAGTAAGGACCAATAATATTATACTGAATTGTGCTGTACATGCTGACACGTGCATTAAGGGGACAAAATCAATGTACTTTCTTTCTCTCAAGACAAAATCATGAACTCCTCCTCACTTGTAAGTGAAGGTAACTACAATGCTTTCAGAGGGTTTCAGTGTGCCCTTGGCTGGAGTCACTGTGATGATGTGGTTATTGAGGACAAATGACTCGTGCTCTTCTGATTCATTCAACTCTTCGTTGTCGGCCCATGCCTCAGGATCCAGCCACACATCAGTGGGTAACTTAAAGGCCCTGCATGTTCACATCACATTCACATAATATATATTTACACTATATTTTAAAATTTCGTTTGATTCTAACGTACAATAACTTCAATTACCATACGGCCTCACTTCAATATCTAACTCTTAGTACATGTTATGTTTACTCAAGTTCAGATGATACATTACATACATGTATGTACAATACTAGTAACTGTATGTGTATACATACCAATTGGTAGCAATTAGTCCATTGTTCCTGAGTTTGAAGATTGTGCGGGTGTCCGGGGAATCCACTGGGGACACTCCAAAGCTACAATCCATGACAGTGTTGGTGAGGACTGGCATCTTGCGCCGCAAACTATGACGGGTGTTAATTGCATACCGGAGCTCCAAATTAGATGGAGCGTCATCAAGAGCTGCATTCAGTCTACAAAAGACAATTCATTCATGGCTTCATTTAATACAGTAAATCAATATATAATGTATACAATACACACATGTACATGTATACATATTTGTACCATGGTACATACGTTCAAGCCTTCCAATCACATTGCTCAATTCGAGGTGAATTAATTTCCTACCCACCTCCTAGGAGGTAAACAAGTGAACCATCTCACCAAAAATTAGTTTCCTATAGCCTAGAGCTATGGTACAAGCTGGTTGCACCACTCCATCCAGTCAGTACAGAATTTACACTATCCTTTGTGTAAATTTCATATGACCTCCTCGTCATGGTGTAAACTAAACAAGAATTTGCTTAGGACAGTATTTTCCTATATACCTGCTGTGTTCTTAGTTATTACTTTTGAGTTTACGTACAGTTATTATGTCCTCCTAGGTTAACATTGTTCATTGTGCTTTGTACACAATTAATTTATTATTCATTTGACCAGAAAATATCACTCATCTATTGGCCGTATTTACACTGTGTCTATGCCACTCGTGTAAAAACTAAGCCAGCATACACATAATATTCACCTGTATCAATTGAATAATATCATTAAAACACATAAGGACAATTACGCATACACACTAGGAAAAAATTCTTCCTTTTATGACTGAAAAAAAAACAACAACTCATCAGCGACCTCTAAACAACAACTTACTCATCAGCGACCTCTAAACAACAACTTACTCATCAATGTTGAACATGTTCCAGAGAGTGAGTTTACTAACTTCAGCCAGTGCCCCACAGCCAATGACATCAGTCACCCTCAGAGTAGGATACGCACTCACATACTTCATCTCCGCCAACTCGTACAGTGTACCTCCCGCAATTCTCCTACCTGATTAAAATATTCACTCTTTATTACTCGTTGTTTGAGGTATAGCAATGGAAGGCTAGCCTTGCATTTTCTCTTGCACTATATACTTAGTTCTGTCCACTACCAAGAAAATTGTGCAATAGCATAGAATGTGAAAATGATAGCATATGGTCAAAAAATCTACAACGACCCTCATGTGAATGTGCACTGAGTGTTAATTGCTGCATATCCAACCCACTCACCACTGTGATGTCTGGTCTTCAGTCTGTACTTGAGAGAATTGAAGTATTCGCCACTAGACCTTGGCCTAATCTTTACCTTCACTGGCTCAGTGGACTTGGAATGAACCACACCTTCCGTAGGACACACCTGTACTGGCATCACTACACAAACATACACATGTACACAAACAAACACATGCCATACGAGTATACTGTATTACACTTCCAATCGCTCACATTAAGTACATACATGTATGCACACAATGTTTTAAGCATGTTGATTCTACAGCAAATGAAGGGTGGATCATACTTAAGACTGATCATACAATTATTTGCTAATAATTTTTTTAGGAATATAATGTTCCATGTACCATAGCAGCTTACAACTATCTCATAAGCACAAAAAAAATGACAACCCTCTTCTGCTTTGGCGTGTCAATAAAATATGGATAACATTATCGTAGTGGTTCATTGCTATGAACTATAACTTTAATGACTATAGATTAGCTTAACATAGCACCTTTTTTTATTGATGGAGAACATTCCGGTCCCTGAATCTAAGAAGGTCCATGGACTAAAACAAACAAAAGCTGTGCTATGTTAAACTAATCTATAGTGCATGGATTACATTCTACTGGACTGTGCAGCTGAAGAATACACTCCAACTTCCACTAACAGTGAGCAACTATGGAATGTTTATAGGCTTCCTTAATTATTATTATTCACAACATTGCTGCCATGTGCATACATAGCAACATTGCTGCCATGTGCATACATAGCCTGGCCATACAACATTTCAAATGAAGCACCTAATGCCAGTTAGCTTCCATATTCATTTCTGGTATGACATAAACAATGCCTTTGTAAACATGAGCCTGCTGTTCCACCATGTATATCAACAGGAACACATCAGTTAGTATTATAAAAAGTAGATGAGCCAAGAATTTTAAAATAAAGTCAAGTTACCTAAATTTAGTAAGAGAAGGGGAAAAAAAGTGAAAGAAATTTGTGTACATGTAATACTAAAAACAAGCTTGTTCACAGTCTGTGCTCTTGAGGTATTGCATTATACATGTACCACCTCTTCCTAGAATTAAACATAGTATGTACATGTCTACTCTGACTCACCAGCTGGAACAGACCCATCTGCATTCTTAGTTTCTACCTCCAATGTGTAGTGAAGGTCACATAATGATACATTCTTCAAAATAAAGGTATGACTGACGGTGGAATGAACAGGCAGACCTCCAAAATCCAAACTAGATGGCTCACACTGCATAACACATGCATGAAAACTCATAAAGACTATTGTATCTTACAGGGACCACTCATCCCCCAGCAGCACATGCCCACTATCTATCTATACTATACATGTATATGAGCTAGTCCAACTACATATGTATGATATTCACCTGAAGAAGTCCTTCATCACCTAGCCCGTACAGATCCAACCATGTCCTGAATTTTGTGGGATCCTGAGGTAGGTGAGCAAAAGTACCAAGTAGTGCCACTCTGCTTCTACATTCACCTCCATCTAAGGGACTGAAGCACCACTTGTGAGCCTGTACACATACACAACACACACACACACACACACACACACATACACACATACATACACACACACACACACACACACACATACAAACACAGGGAGCACAAGAAATAGAATGCAGTAAGTTGACATAACTAAGACTTTTTCCAAAGATATTCTAAGCGTAAAGGCTTGCAAAAAGATATAGTCATGTGACTACTTCAGTCTGAAGTAAGTGATCACTGCTATTGAATCAAGAAGACAAAAAAACAGTGAGGGATACCAAACCCAAATATAATATACCAACTATATATAAATATTCCATCATGAGTTAGACCTGGAAGTGTCACATCACTTACCAACTCAAAACATACCAAATACGTTCCAACATAATGTAAATGACGTGGTAAAGTCTGATAGAAGATAAAATAATATAAACACCAAGACAACTTCTCACCTGAATCTCACTGGGTTCTACAATGCCATCCTTGGATTCCACCTGAAACTGATCTTGATCCAGAACAGAGACCTTCCAGCGAAACCTACACACCACAAAATACCAGTGACACTGACTTGACAGTATGCACTGACTCATGAGTATGATATACATCATTGCTATTAAATATACATACTGTATTGGTAGTTGAGTAGTATTGTGAACATAGCAATAATGTTCAGAAAAACTTTGAATGGTAGTTGGCTTGAAGAATATCTTTCCCTACATAAAAAGAACATCAATACTTGTAGCTACTAGGGTATTAAATGTAGTTACCTCATCAAGAATGGCGAGTTTTGGAATCCTACAAAATCCATGTAGCCCCACCTCCTAACAAGTTTCACACAATAGAATAAAAAATACAAAGTCACACAAAAATATGAAATTCAGAAAAATCAATAAAATACATACTTTCAAATGAGACACAGCTGGATTACTCAGGTAATACTGCAAGTTGCCACTCCAATCCTGAACAGTCGTGGACAATAGCTGCAGCACCACAAGTCTGTGCCCTGCCCCCAACAACCCATGACCTGGCTTCACACTAATAGGCCTATTAGAACAATAATAAATTAGACAAATATCACAAAATTAAATACCTGCTTGCACAAATATTATTAAATTCTAGATAATACATGTATGTATGCATATAATGTAGGTGTGTGTGTATATGCATGTATGTTGTATGTATGTTAATGACTGAACCTTCATAGCCTCCCAGCTTGGCAGGTTGAATCCTGGGCTGAGGCCCCGCCCATGGCCTTACCCCCTCCTCCTATTAACTTGCTCAGCTTGGGGGTCATATGGCGGGATTCTACCCCACCCAGCCCAGGACCCTTCACAGTGAGTGAGTTGAATCTCACTCCCTGGAAAATGTGCTATCCTCCTCCCTTTTATGTGTTCCCTACGGTTTAGACTACCCCCCTCGGTCTATCGCCTACCACCATTCCTCTATCCTCTTGCCATGCCCTTGGGGAGGTGGGTGGGAGCTTAGCTGCTACTACTCCTTTCCTTGGTTAGCTAATACCTGTAGTGCTGCTGACTAATCCTCTGCCCATGCGCCAACCCAACCCCTTCACATGTTTGTCATTAGCCTCGCCTTAACCGTCATTATGTATGTATGTATATATGTATGTATGTATGAATGTATGTATGAATGTATGTATGTATGTATGTATGTATACTAACCATTCATTGTCTATAGGTATGTGATACAGAGTAGAGCTGAGTGCCACATTAGTTAGCAGGACAGTGAGGAACACTGGCTGACAAGGAGTAGTAGCTGAGAAGTACAACTCCTCACCAATACTTGAGCTCACTCTGCAAACACAGACACATGTTGCAAATAAAGCTTGGCAGTATGGATATGATATGCATGTATTCAACCCCAGCCTGCAAGTCCACTACTTATTAGCTTTGTCTTATAAAATAAATACGTATATCTATTGAAATATTTTCACGTGCTGGAAAAATTATGAAACAGTCAACTGCACAATTGTTACATACACAGTATGTTGCTAAATTTCTTACCCAGGAGAGCTGTAAGTGAATGGTTTAGTGAAAGAGTGTCCAGTGAGGGTGACAGTGACACACCAGGGAGGGGTCACTGTGACTGGATCCACATGGTGGTAGTCCTTCAGCTCCTACAGTAGGTCCCATTTATTGCAACATTTCCCATAAAACGTCCTTTCAACTTACACTATAGAACACATAGCCTTCTAATTCACTGCTATAAAATTCATTTGCTTGATCCTGCAAGATAAAATATTTAAAGCTAGATAGAGGAATGAAATAGATGACTGCTGCTTGGTAATAATTTAGGGCCTTGCAAAACTGACTAGCCTTGAGGTACACCTGCTTGAACTTAAGTTTATTTTTCAACCACCAAAATCAATGCATCATAGCAGACCATAAAGGCTGCTATTACATGACACTCCTTCTCCTGTTTAAAACGAATACAATTCAGGAATACAGCAATGTCTATCTAACAATATTTTTAAACTTTTCCCAATATCTCTGGCTGTTGCTGCGTTAACACAGAAAAGCTGCACTTATGGCGAGCCAAAAGATTTATTATCTAAATTCAAATAGGAGCTAAAACATATTGTATTGTATGTAGCTTCTTTATTTATTTTTTTGAACAGCAGAATTATTTATAGGGTGCAAATCTATATGCAACTATAATTTTACAATAATTTAAAATTATCAATTCTACTTTTGTTCTCTAAATTGTAGCTAGGTTGGCTCGCTTGTCATTTGTGCTGAAGCATACCACTGATTCATTGGTATTTTTGTTTCCAATTAGCATCACCATGTCATCAAGCACATAAATTGTGTATGTGACTGGAAGAAATATGCTTGTCTGTCAGTAACAACGATAACAACAGTGTGCATTACATGATTACATGAATTATTCATTCGATGAGACGGTTCAGTACATCGTTATTGAATGGGTAAAGCATCATCACATCCAGTAGGTGGGCTAGAAAACAAAGGCAATTCGCGAGTATTGCAGTTAAAAAGCGGGTGGAGAAAGAATTCCATGACTGTGTGGCAGGGTACTTGCTAGTCTATATAATAATGTGCTTGTCTGTCAGTAACGACACATTGGTGTGCAGTGTGTTAATGAATAATTCATTAGCTGAGCCGGGGGTGGTAAAGCTTTAGCCAGTAACAGGTTGGGAAAGCATCATCAATAACAACAACGGTGGTATGCGTATTCATGAACATGGGTTAAGAAAAGTGAGAAAAAAGTGACAACAACGGTGTGTGCACACCATCGTTGCTGCTGTCTTCTCACTTACTTCATCTGAGCCAGGTTGGTCAACACCGGTGCATGGCTGGGTACTTGCTAATAATAAATAATTACTTACCTACTATTTTGTGCATTTTATATCTCCTGACTGCAGCAGGAGAACTAGCTAACTGTTGTCGTACATATTATAGAGGCAGAGAATTACCATCCACACACACACATGAAATTACCTACTATATTATGGAAAAGTTACGTTTAAACAATTTTCGTGGATTGTTCCCTCCCACTTTCTCAGGTAGGGCTATAAACTTACACACCGGACCACCACCAATAAAATGTGTCGCATTACAAAATAATACTAGTGATGTACTTGAGCACAAATGGCGAGCGAGCCTAAAGACTATACTATTTTTATATGAATGATCTTGACTTCTAACACTGAAGCTACTGAAAATAAGGTCCAGTTTTTAAATTTAGCATACAGGGTAAAGGGATTTCAGTGCCATAGTAACACTCTCTGAAACTGATTGGAAGGAAAACAAACAACAACAAATACCAATACTCGTTATTTAAAGTTTGCTTGTGATATTCTTTAGTCCTAAGTAGTGGTTGTAACACACAAATTGCTTTGAAACAAGGACAGGCCACCTACACAGACTTACCTTCGCAAGTCGTTATAGTGGGGGACAATGTATTTTCAAAGTAAATACTGTTGCCACGGCTTATAACCATGACAAAGAGCGCATTGACTTACCACCGCCACTAAGGATTCTCAGAGCTCGTTAATTGAAAAATACTGGAACTGTGAACGCTTTACCTAACTTACGTAATTAGAAGCGCGGGCGAAAACAGAGGTCTCACGTACCCCATAAACAGATAAATAAATAAATATAGCGAAATCTTGATTGAGTTACCCCTGAAAGTGTCTCGCTCGCTTCGCTCGCTCGCCAAATTACAGTCTAAATGCATGCACCTGTGTGCCTTAACTTACTGGCTTGAAGAAAAGAGTGAAGGTTGCCTGTTTGCCTGGACCAATACATCGTTCCTTTGGAATGACGGAGAAGTGCTTCAAAGGTTCTATACAACACACATACAACACAAAGGTACTGCATGTCTCCAGACTGTACACATGTTACACATCAACTTTACCATACAAGTATCTTAGAAACAATAAACAACCTCAATATGACAGAACCATAAAGACATCTTTGCAGACCAACCCAATTACTTACTGTCCATCCAAACACAGGTGACCTCTCCGTGGGTGTGGTTGGTAATTGTCAAATGCTAAACACAAGAGACATATATACAAAACAATATAAGGTAACACAGTAGAACCTCTGAGTTACGTACCCCTTGGGAGAAAAGTATGTAACTTTGAATATGACAATTTTTTGTACTAAAAATTTTAAATAACTAAAATAATATGTATACAGTAGACTTTCTCCATGACTAAAGGACCACATAAAATGGTGTACCCTTAAGTTTTTTCTGAGTAAACTGGATGCATGTCACTATAAAATATTTATATTAGCTCTCCTGATAATGCACGTCTCTTCTTCAGAAAATAGGGTCAGCTGATTTTGCTGCAAACTGCTCTATTTTCGACCTTTATCTCTTTATGTCTGAAACTGTGGACTTTCCTAAACCAAATTCCAGAGCAACTCCAGCTAAAAACACTCCTTGATCCATTTTCTTCCAAACATTAAGCTTCTTCCAGTAGAACTTTCATTTTGCCGGTTTGATGCAGTTCCATTTTAGTGCATTAAAAATTGGATGTCCCCGTGCCCATTGCGATGTCCCTTCGCCGTTTGCTTAACCGATTAATGCCGAAGGACGCGAAAACGCGTCAATTAAGAAAAATCGATAACCGCGAAGGACGCGAAAATGCGTCAAAAAAGCGTCTTCGCGTCCATTTCGCCCTACAGCTTTGTGGAGTCAAGGACGCCACCAATCACAATTGCAGACGATTCTATATTGTTGTAAGTATATTTTAGGCTTATAAAATACATAGACTGCCATAAGAAAATGTTGAGTAAATTTTGTCACAACAATAAGACTTCTTTCTGATAAAGTATAAATTGAAAATATAATTTCATAATATAATAAAGGTACACAGAATAATTTTTTAGAACCCAATATTACTTTAGCTATAACTGCTTATGATAAAACAAGTAGAAAGCTATCTTGGCAAGTGGAACACTGGCACTTCAGAATCCTAGTGATAAAGACGTTATTCTTGACCTGGCACAGCATGGCAGTGACAAGGATGGCAGTGACCAGAATGGCAGTAACTCTGATGGTAGTGACGAGGAGGAATGACTTCAGTACTCATGGGTGTAGTGACTGCAGCAGTCACTAGATGGTCAAGGACTCTGACGAGAGAACGGAATTGATGATTCTGAAAGGTAGCGATTTCTACAGGAATTTTAACCACATTCTTTATAACAATAAGTAAAAATAAATATTGTTATACAACAGGTGAGACTGCAGGGATCCCTCTGACATATACTTCTATTATGCTATGACCAGTTGCACTTGATAGTAAGATCACAAGCTATTCTGTCAACAATGCAGCCTACCAGCACATCAAAAGTAAAGACACCTTGGAGTACCAAACTGAATACACTATAATATTCTATCATTTATTTGTGATGTACCTGTTTTCATGCTCAAAAGCCATAAAAAGCTTCTCTGTTCACAAAATTTATAACAGATTGCTAAATTCAAAATAAAACACACCCTAAATAAATATCAACAAATTCTTCCTGAATGTAAGACAGATGCGTGCAAAAGCACTTTCTCTTACCTCTATGATCAAGTAGCAAACTGCTTCAGCCATGAAACCATACTTCCAACCTTACTAGTGTGCTTACTAAGAGCTTCAGTGTGATGCCATAAAGGTTTTGCCAAACGGTGCGAGTACTTTGTTATTTTTCAGTCGGGAACAGCTCCTTAGCGTCGAATTTATGCTTTCCCAATAGCCTAGAGCGTACTCTATCGTTCGATAATACTGTCCCCGAGGCAATCTTCAAACGTTCGTCTTCTTTCTCTCGCTTAGTGTCACCCTCCCACCAAGCAATCAATCCTTTGTGTCTCGCTTGCGCCCGTGACCGCATTACGTAAGGCGCAATTAAAATTTTTGTTCGCGCGTAATCGGTTAACTGGCTAATTCGGATTTCTCATATTATTCAGATCTCTACAGCTCCACTGTAAAAGTTCTCACTATTCAACGTTTCTGATAGATCACAAATCCTTACTCTAAAAGATCAATAAGCTGCTTACAAGATATGCAGGGTTTTTTTTTAATCCTCAACTAGCCAAAACCAGATAAACTTGCCTTTCCTACAGAGGACAGGTCTTGAGGACAGTAATCAAACTTGAGACACTCCACATCACACATAATGTGCTGGTAAGTTGACTGGACACATAAACACATAAATTGCGTAAAAAAATGATTTTTGTTACAAATCAATCGTGGCTACACAAAAAAAGCCTGCCCAATTCTCATTCCAAAAAGTGTCCCTAACAAATCCAACAAAAGTCTAGTATTTTCCAGACCTTATCATGTATTCATGTATGAGTAAGACATAGTGTGAGGATGTGTCCATGTACCATTTCATTCTGGCATGTGAAGTACATGCAGAAGACAGAGGATGGAGATGCTAATGTGAACTCTTCAGGCACAGGAAGTATCCTGGAATCCTTAGCCACACTCTTCAACACACCATCATTCTGGGGATCTGATACCAAGTCTCCTGAGTCAATCAGTTCATGTAGTTTCTATAGATATAAATAAAGGGTTTATTTTTGCACTATGTCACTACAACACTAACATTTGAATTAAGTTATTATTTACCTTAGGTGGCAACAGTGACACACCAGACTGAGCATGCTCTAAATATCTTGTCAGCAAAACAGACTTCATACTTACTAAATGTATGCAACACATTCAATACAATAAATATAATGGGTCCGCAATATATACACATGCTTGTATGCATGCACGCATACATACATACATACATACATACATACATACATACACAATATATGGAATTGACCTGGAGTTTGTTGTTCTGAATGTCCGTTTCCAATCAAACACACTGCCAACGGTTCCTACAACACATACACACACACCACAGACATACCAACAACAACAACATTTACCAGTTTACATAAGCACGTCCTAGTGTCAGTGTAGTGATAACCACTATGTGAACTTCTGTATAAACAAACTCTCATTACATCATCATTACATCACATCGTTATTATTGTCAGTGTTCTAATTTTTGTTCTAATTTTCTTAATGTGCACCTGACAAAAACAACTGACTGGCTAACATTCAGTAGTGTCTCAGGCACATCTTGGTAGTGTTGCTAGTAAACTAATTATGGTTTTTCATAACACCATTTATAAGCTCACCTGGTGCTGCACTATGATGTAGACCATTCTACAATAAGAGATAGAGCATGAGGGGGAAAATTGTACCGGAATAGAGCAGCTACAATGAGCACCCAGATCTCCTGATAACTCTTTAAAACAAAAAACACTGGTCTCACATGACTGGATCTAAATAAATACAAAATTAAGATGGTTTATTTTGACAAATAAATTTATTCACAAGATATATTGTTGTTGTTGCTAAGCAAACATACATACTTCAATGTAATTGGTTGTTACATGGTGTATCACTATTACGATAATTAACGTATGCTTGAATTTGAAGCATTACGATTGTTCTTAAAACTATTTAGTGGAGTCTCCCTCCCTCCCCCCATCCATCTCTCTCCCCATCCCTGAAAGTGAAAGTCATGACAAACAAGTTAAAATTTTAAAATCTAAATCGTGTGATGCCAACTGACATACCTCAAACACTGTGGGCATATCAGAACAGTTGGTAAGGTGAAGTACAGCACCAGAGGAATGTCCACATCGTACACTTCCAAAGTCCAAAACAGAAGATTCCTTCACTTCCACTTTGGGACCTGATTTCCACACGAAATAAACTGCCAGTAGTAGCACACATTACCCACCTACCTGCACATCTACCAATACACCTGAACTTCACCGTCCCATAGCTGCTGTCTGACTTCACCACAAAATATCTGCTCTCCAAGTACTCATTGAGCGCATGTGGTGCATACGTAACCTTGACAATGGCAGAAGAGTGAGGCTGCAATTCTCTTCTGGACTCATCACAATAGAATACAGACAGTGAGTTGTCTGTGTCATAAGGATGCACAGAGAAGTGGCAAGTCACCTACAAAAATAATGTGTGTGTATATTATATATATATAGTGTATATGTCGTTATTTCTATTCTAGATGTCTTCACAATTTTTAGATTTGTGACTGTGAGATTACACACGATATCTTACGGTTGTCATCTCATGCCATATTGAGCATGCTTGTTAACCTCGCATACACTAGTAGTTAATAGCAACCATCCAAGATGGAAGAGGCACTAGAACTAGTAGACTTTCAATGACAAAGAGTTACAGCAAATTTTTTTAAAGAAATGTAAAGGCAACAAACAAAACAAAGACGAGGAGTGGCTTATACATTTGGTACAAGTGGGTGTAAACATTTGATAAACTACTGCAGTGAAGATTTCTAGTATAAAATAAACCACTACAAATGTAGTATCAGAAGAAACTGTGGTCAAGCCTAAAAAGCCATGTTTTTAGGAGAAAAAAGCACCCACGCGCGTGTGTTTAAGGGGTACAGTATATGTACCATCCATCCATACATATAACATATACCTGATTTTGCATTATCCACCCCTAATACTACTTCTCGCTCAGCTCACTCTCTAAATATACTATTACATAAGCAGCCAGATCAGACTGCTTGTGAAATATATTGCCATGTCACGTACAGCATTAATCTAATCTTACTTTAAACTTAGGCTCAAATTTGTGAGAAGATTCCTGCGAAAATTTGCTTGTTTTTCAAGTCCCAAAATGTTGCTGAGACTACTACTATGCCCTAGTAAAAAATCTTGCCAAGATAGTTAAAGATCTTGCATGATTTGGAATGGACATCTAAGATTATGTATGATAAGATTAGTCCCACATAATCTTGATTAAGATCTTGCAAGATCTCAAAAAATCGTATCAAGATATTTCATGACAAATCTTAAACAAAACAGGCATACAAGATGATGTAAGATCATAGCTTTTTTCTATTGAGACATTTTATGCCAGATCATTCTTACATAAGATCTTACAAGATACAAAAAAGTCCCGTCTTGATTTATTTGTTTCAATACCATTATGCATGGGATTATGCAAGATCTCACATTTTTTTGTGTATTTTATATGAAATCTCTTTTGTACAAGATCTTTCAAGGTCATAAAGAGTTTACATTTTTAATTTACTAATGATTATGTAAGATCATTCAAGATTTTGCTGAACTTGCTTCCTGTTGATTTTGTAAGAACTTACAGTATTTCATTTGTTAACTGGACAGAGTTTCTCTCAAGATCTTACAAGATACTAAAAAAATCCCATCTTGATTTATTTGTTTCAATACCATCATGTATGGGATTATGCAAGATCTCAAATTTTTTGTGTATTCTATATGAAATCTCTTTTGTGTATTCTATATGAAATCTCTTTTGTACAAGATCTTTCAAGGTCATAAAGAATTTACATTTTTAATTTACTAGTGATTATGTAAGATCATTCAAGATTTTGCTGAACTTGCTTCCTGTTGATTTTGTAAGAACTTACAGTATTTCATTTGTTAACTGGACAGAGTTTCTCTCAAGATCTTACAAGATCTGCAGTGCTCTTGTCTGCCAATATCTTAGTAAATGTTACTAAATATTGAATGATCATACTGATCTTGTGTAACATAATTTTGAAAAATCACAATAAAAATGTTTCAGCAGTGACGTGGAACAATCAATAATATTAGTGGTGTTCATAGTTATTAGGAATGCGGATTACATACGAGTGAGATGATAGAGACATTAGAACACATTTGGATTTGAGGTCTGACAGTGCAACTGCACAAACTGGCAATAGTTCATTAAACACTTCAACTATAAAGCAGCTAATAATTTCAGAATTTGCATATTTTCTTAGTCGATCTCGACCAGGGTTTCCTGTTCTTGTGAGGATTGAGGATTGGGTAGGCATGAAGGGTTTAATGAATGCAAGTGGTGGAGAAAAGCAAAACCTTTGAATCTTGCCAAAACACTTCTTGCCCTTATAAGTATAACAACAAATCGAGCTATTTCTTTTTCCACTGTCAAACTGACTGGAATGAACAATAGTGTCGTTAAAATATAATTTGTTGAATGAATGGATTTGTTCTAATGATGGAATTGCAATTTCCTGCATGGCATGCCTTTCTTCCTCTGTTAAACTTGATAGCTTCAACTTTCCGATAGAGTAGATACCGGGAAGCACAAGCATCATGTCACTACGATTGGATATCAGACATGACATAGGGGAGATAAAGTTAATCATGTCTGCATTTTCAACTTCAACAAGTCTATCAGCAAGATTTCCAATAGTCTGTGTAACAGCTAGTGAAAAAGATAGTTGTTCTGCTACTTTGTACCGTGAATGAATCATGCTTGTCAAGTGGCCATTAAAGCTCTCAAATCCAAATAAAGAATGTGTCCATAGAGGACCCCAGAGCCTTACAAACATTCCTAAGTGTATAAGGCTGTGAGCATTCAGTGTGCAGCTGTTGGTGCCATAAAGACTGGGAAGCATACTGTAGAAATCTTTCAATAATTCTTCAGCAGCCACAATTTGCATTTCTGCTATCTCTGTCTGAAGGAGAATGTGAACTCCACATACAAGTAGAGAGAAGTGGTGTATGTATAATGGAGGCATTTTGGATGAGATAAGAAGAGGAAGAGAATAATAAAGGAGCCAAGTACGAAACTCACTGGCTTTCCAATGCTTGCGAGTCTTGGCTATGCTACGTGGGGCTCTGCTAAAATCATGAGGTGGGCGTTGAATGAGCAATAGGGAATCAATAGAATTTACAGATGTTCTAATATAGTAAGGCTGACCATGGTTTTTGGAAGTAAACCACTTCTCAAGTAGCCATTTGACCACCCCTTCTAAAATACAATGCATATAGTCAATTGGTACCCCTTGGACCAAGTCAATTATTCCAGACAGAACCGAGTGCCCTTTGATACCACATGTAACTTCCCCCTTGCTGTCAGCCTCATTGGCATTGATAATGACTGAATCATTAGTCCGAAGGTCGTAGTGATGATGAGGCAAGTAGTATTGTGATGTTGTTCTAACTCCAGGATTCAAGCAAGATGGGCAACCATATGCTCCATTAAATTGGTGCATGTTAAGAATTGGTGCTTTAGCCACCAAATCAAAAGACCCGAACAACGGCTCAAATGTGAGCTTCTTGTCTCCCAACGGAGTACTCAGTTTGATGCCAACTTCAGACAGGGAATCAAACATACAACTTAGAGGAGAAAATAAAATACTCATAGGAGGTTTCTTTCCACCTACCCAAAATGCCACCACTACTAAGTTGTCTTTATACCAACGCACTCTAGGTGGTAAAATTGTAAGAGCAAGTATGATGGGCCATACTGTCAGATTGGAAGATTTGAAAGGTGATATGCCATCAGTATTGAAAGCAATGCCACATTTACCTGCACTGATATACTCCATGTTTCCTGCAACAGATACAAAATGTTTTGTATGTGATTAATTTATTTTATAATACCAATTCCAACTTACTTCTTAAAAATGTAAATTCTAAGCTTACTTCAGAAAATGGATTCAACTCTTAATTCCCTAGTTGAAATAACAAAGAAACTAGCTGCTGCTGAGGGAGGAATTAAGAAAGAGGATGACCCTAAATATACTGTGAGTATGTTATTGTCAAGTTCCATGTACATTCTCGTATTGTTAGTGACCTGTAACAACTCATGCACACACACACACACACACACACACACACATATATATATATATATATATATATACAGGCATGAAATATGACTTTATCTGAAGTGACATAGTGCATATAATTTATAGGTTAATGGAATAAATCTTCTTATGATTCCTGCACGAGATGCCTATGCGTATGGCAGGAACTTATTAGAAGTATTGTTCAGCAAGGAAGAACTAGCAAGGTCGGTCATCATAAAGTCTGTAAAGAGTAAGAAACCAGCATTGGATCAGGAACGTATCCAGTTAGCATTTGGTATGTCTGCAGTTGACGTAGTTGCTTACATATTGTGATGATTCTGCTTTACTTTACAGAGTGTGTACGGTTTCGCTATCCGATCTATGATCATTCTAAAATGATGATGATGTCTTTGGGTCAGAAGTGCCGAGACAGCGGCAGAGAATGAACATGTGCAATGAATGTAACTGTATCAAATGTTAGCTAACTTCACCATATCTTGTTGTGAATGTCAATAATCGTTTTCTTGGAGTAAAACATGGGGTTCATATAAGATCATATCATGTGTGATCTTACATAACAATGCAGCATATTGCCACATAGCTATGCATAAGAACAAATGGGGTCACAAATGATTTCTAAGGATCTTGTTTAGGATATTTAATGATCTTGCAACATCTTTCTTGTAAGATAATGCAAGAACATGATGGGAAGATCTTGCAAGAAAAGGTTCCAAATGCATGCCTGATCTTACATGGAACATCTTGCATGATCTGGCAAGATACTATTGTAAGATCTTACAAGACTAATCACTAGGGTGGCATTGAAACCCTAAATTCAAAACTCACCGTTTTTTATTTGGAGCTGCTAAGTGTCGCTTGTTGGTTGGCAAGAGCTACTGGTAGTCAGAATGGCTTCAAAAGAAACTACCACTACTCGAGTGAAGCTGAGATAAGTACGTAAGTCCATATTTGTTAGCTAAAATTATAAGAATAACTCTGGCCTTATTTTGTACATGTAGCTGAGAGCCTGTTCAAGAGTTACTGATAATAGGAGTAGTCAGAATGGCTTAAATTTGATACTACAGACTTAGCTATCACTACTCAGGAAATTAAGGTAAGAAAGAAGTTCTGTATTTATTTGCTGTAAAGGTTAACTGCTATATTATATGTAGAATCCATTTTGTCATGAAATAAAAGCTTCTTCAGGTAAAAATACATCATATTATTGTAGTTTTATGCAACTTAACAGGCTCGCTTGCCATTTGTGCTTTAAGCACACCACTAGTTATAGTATTATGTATGTAAATGTGTATGTGTGTGTGTATGTATGTGTGTATGTATGAATGTTTGAATGCATGTATATATGTACATATGTATGTATGCAGCCAAAACCTTGGAACTCACTAACTTTCTCTATTTACATCTAACAACATATACAACATGTACAGTCAAATACACATACCTCTGAAGTGCTGGTTATTATCACATTAATCTCCCATTTCCGTCCAATAGCAACCACACCAAAATCCAAAGTGAATTTTTCGAAAGTCTTTGTGACTCCATTGGACTCATTGATAATGTCTGTACTACAATCACTAGAGGTGAGATGAGGCTCAGCTGTTAAGTGAACTGATTTTCCAATACCCTCCAATTTCATGGACCTCTTGAAATTGTAACCACCAACTTTTAATTCTCCCTTGTGAGAACTGGATTTGTCTGAGAAGGAACTGCAGGCATGTCTTTTGTACACCTTGGCTGCCAGTGGGGAAAAAAATGCCTTAAATTTGCCTGTTTCTTTAGGAGATAGGAGACCTTTAACTGGCTCAATAGAAAACCCTTCAGGCACTGACCATGAGTAATAAGCAGGTGCATCCCTGGAGGAGAAAACGAATAACAATTTTTGGATGGTAACCTTCTTGACTAAATCATTCCCAAATGAGAATAAAGTATGTACATTGTTTACTCTCAATGAAGTAAACCTATGTACTGTACATGTATACCTACATATACATCTCCCCATTAATTATACTCACCCTGTATTAGACATTTCAAAATTCACAGAGACTACTTCGTTAACTGCACACTTCCCAAAGGCCAACAAGTCTGGCAGGGCAATGTTAGGACAAGGCAGTACAGCCTCCACTGCCACTCTCACTTCTTCTCCATCACTAGTCCAAAATACAACCTCACTTTCATTCCTCAACTACAAAATACATGTCAAGAAAAAAATGCACAAAAACATAACATCATGTATACTCTCACATGCATTTTAGTTTGTTTCCTCCACCCAAAGTAGTGTATACCCTCAACAAATACCAATAAGTTGAAACAATTTGTCCTTGTAGTATAATTTACAGCAGGTACCTTTTCAAATGGTCTATATGTTATATAAACAGTGCGGCTTGTGCCAGAATATATAGTGATTGGAAGACCAATGGCTGGAGTGCTGAAGATATCACTGGACAGTCTAACATACAGAAACAAATACACTCACACTCACACATACATATCACTGCTTACATTAAATATCACACACATGCATATTAAAATAGCATAATCGTATATATGTGACCGTCTACAGGAAAACCGGGCACAACGCGGCGTGCGTAAATATCGAGAAACGATCGATCGATTTCTTTAAAATGTATTGTTTCAAGCCGACGGAAGGGAACGGTTAGGTCTATTATAGTGGGAACGACTTAAGCTACGACGATAAAACTTGGAGAGCTCAATATCTGGACGCCGACAACTCTGTAAGTGCAAAAAAAAATTTTCGAAGGGTGCCGCGTTGTGCCCGGTTTTCCTGTAGACCGTCACATATATATTCTTAGAAAATAAACTTTACGAAGATAGCTTACACCCGGTTTCCAAAATAAAAAAATAAAAATTGAGAAAACTGACAGCCAAATCGAATTATTCTGAGGTCAGTATGACACTAATTAATGTCTATTACATAACATTTCGAGGTTCCCAGAACGCCACATTCCAAATTTCTCTCAAGGAGAAAAACACAAAATACGTTAACCCCATTTTCATTTTGAAGCAACCAAACAACGCATAATTAATAGCCAGTTGTCATGCCCATCTGAGCACACTATTTCTAGGGATGGTGTTTACAATAGTAGCATCAATAATATAGTTTCACCACTAATCAACCATATACTGTTGTGGGTGAGCAAGCAAAGCCAGTAAGACTCTCTCCGGTCCAATATGTAAAAAAAATCATTACTTTGTTATTTATTACTTTGTTACATTGCTTCTTCTGCATATGATCTAGCATGAACCATTTGAATTTAGAAGCTGATTTTTTGGTGACTACCCATTTCATTTCAACAGCCCAGAGTAGTTCATTTGTCATCACTCCACTACAAGTGCACATTTAGTTCTACCAAAACCATAACACCTTACAATTGTGGTGAAAAACACACCATTGTATATTATAGCAATGCATGTATGCTCTGATGTAGTTAAACACTGATCCAAGAAAATGTAGGAATAGTACTTTTAAAAAACTACTATCATTTTTTTTTACCATAGATAGACACATGCAATCAATCTGATTGGTCTTTTACATGAATCTATTCAAGTAGTTTCATGCCTCTACAGCATTTAGAATCAAGTAAATCAGACATTTGTTAATATGCCCTGGCTTTACAGTCACAAACGTTTTCGTTTGTTACTCAGATTTTTGCCATTGTTCAATTCCAAAACAGTTAGATTAGGATATTGTGAACTGGTAATGAGTATTTCTAAACACCACAGATTCACAATATTCAAATCTAACTTATAATCAGTAACCATGTGTCCAGTGTTCTTATTCATTACAAGTTAAACTGAATTGGTAAAGGGTCACACCAAAATTAACGATGATGACAATAAGAAAGCAAGTGAAAGCAGCAAGAAAGGCACCTTACTACATCAGCGCCACCTTGTGGTGGGTACTTGCCAGTCTTGACTGATGTTACTACATATACATACACTTTCTGGTTTAACAATTACTATTCACACAGATACGGACTTGGCTTTATGTTTCTACAATCAATGTTTGGTATTGATTCAAGTTAAGCCCCAAATTTAGCCCTAACTCACTGCAAATACACTTTCTGGGTCTGCAGTTTAACATTCTTGATATGGAGAGGCATAGTATACTCCCCACCAGGCTCCCAATTCTTGAACACCACCTTCTTTGGCACCTCTAGACCAGCTTCTACTGCTTTCATGCTCTTCATACTTCCTTTAAACTTCAAATCCTTCCCTACTTTTCTCGCTTCCATGTTTCCCCTACACTGTGGTGCTAGTTTGTGTATTGTGGCGCATGCCACATGCAAAATTGTTCTGAAATAATTTCCATGGAAACTTGCACGTGATACTTAATCCAACGTTTTTCGCAACAACCGACACGCCGCCGTCAGCGTACGGGACCGCGGGAGCGTCAGTACGGCCGGGGAAGGGAACGTGGTTTCCGTCGTGTAGGCTCCAACTAATTTTTGGACTGTGTCCTTCGTCCAAGAATGGTCCATTATTTGTCCTCGAAATTTCCGGCCCGTATATATCACATGCATGTTTCTTCTGAATTAAACCACGTATTATTATATACAGTTATCTAGCTACACTCAATTGTGAAGAATGCTGTCATAACACAATTTTCATTAATTACTCAATATGTGCAAATGATCAACTGTACTTCATAATAAAGAATACAATTCCAATGGGGTTGTCTGGGTGTGGCCTTGCTAGTTTGGGTAGTAGTGATGGTCTGTCCTTGAAGCATATTGAAAAGTTGGAGCCTGTGGGTTTCAGATAATTTAGCTTATAGTTTTACATAATCATTTCAATGATTTGATTGGAGTATTACAATTACAGTGCACAATATTGCCCAATTCTTTCCACATAATAGCACGCTTGTATGTTATCACATGTTATGTCCTCTGCACTTGAACCCATACATGTTTCTTTCAATTTGTACTCATTGAGCCTGTAGTAAAATAAGAATTGCAGATGTTTAGTTGATTGTTAAAATACAAATTGATTATCCAATAAAACAAATACAGGGTATAATATCTCACAACATTTGTACAAAAATAATAACAAAAACAACATTGGTAAAGGTCCAGGGATGCGATTTAAAGAGTGCAAAGCTGAATGAGTATATGTGGTGGATGCTGATGAAGATACGGATATGATAAATGATTCACTTAGTTTGTTTCTGGTGAGATACAGAGCCTACTCATACCGGAGTTGCACTCCTCATTTGCCAGTGGAGTGTTCACCACCTTTTTTGTCTGTGATGAGGGCTTGTTGAAGATTGTTAATGTTTCTCTTCAGCCTCTGAGAGGTTGGTCTGGCATCACTATCATGGAGCCAGCACTGCTGCACTAGTTTGCTCATACTGCGAAACACCTATTCACAAGAAAACCAAAGGACAGTGAGTAAAACAATGCAATCTCACACATGTGCATGTCAGTAAATGCTAGGAACTGGCAAGTTTAATGAGATTAGTCAGGAACAAATTTCTCATTCCATAGTCTACTGACCTCTGATTGGTTCCATCTATTGGGCAATGGAGGTCTCTTCTTCTCCACAACAACCACTTTCTTCATGTCCTCAAAGGAAGGGTCTGTGGGCACCATGTTTTGGTAGGGCATTAGATACTCTTCAGCTTCATCTAAACACAGACATACAGTAATTAAAAGTTAATTCCTAACATTAATACTGCATATACTACCACACTACGCATTTCATAGAAAATGGACACAACAGGATACATTTCCATAGTGATACAAGTGCATGAGGCAAATATTTAATGTGCAGTTAATAATAATTTCTTGGTTGACCGACTCATAAATTGACACTGTCATATTAAATCTGTGCCTAATTGGGTATGTAATAATCTAATTTGATATGACATGCCCAGTCAATGGGGTATTAGCAGCACATGAGGCAACAACGTAGCTCGTCCCACATGTACACTTCAAAAAAGTAAGGAGTCAGCAGACCAGTTTCTCCATCCTACGACCACACCTATCAAATAGCCGCACATGTCAACAAAATCCTCCAATAGCACTCTAAACCGATTCCCATACTTATTTCTTATACATACGTTCTTCTAAATATGCTGCAACTTGCGGTTTTCGCTGTTGTTGTTGTTTTCTTTAGTAATTTTTCAATAGCTACTGTGTCCAGCCACACCCATGTAATAATACTCAGACCCGGACATTGCAACTAGACTTATCGTGTGCTGCTACATACTCTGGTAGCCAACTCATTCCACATAGACAACTGGTACGGTATACACACGTACAGTCCTAGCAGCGACATTCACTGCTGAGTAAACCTGCCTACAAAGGCATGCATCGCCACAGCTCCATGTGGGCTTACAGATGGCATCTAATAGACTCCACCGATACCACAACTTAGCTTTGTTCTGGGCAACCCCTTAAATGACAGGCAGCCATCACTAGCCCAAACACAGCCAGTTCAGCCACCCCAGCATCATCACACCCTAACCATAATACAACCAGCAACACAACACACCTAACCTGCAACCCAGCTCATAACACCAGTGCCATACAAACACACTAATGAATATGCAGACCAAAAAAATTAAAACACATAGCTGCCTTGGCCCGGGAAGTTGGCGATATTATGTTTACAAAAAGCCTTGAATACTTTTCTGTGCACCGTACACTTGTAAAATACAATAGTGGTAACTAGAGTAGCCAAGTGACTGAAGAAACTCCAGCAATGTATGGAATGATGGCCACTGGCATGAGAAAGAAGCAAGCCAGGAGACAAATTAGATTAAAGACGCCCCCAGGCACTCTTTCATGCCAAAGGTTCCCTCCGCCATAATGATCTACTAATGGCTGAACTTTTGCAAGAAATAGCACAAAGATACAAAAAAGCCAAGCGGATGTTCTTAATAAGGCACAAGACAGGCTTATTCAAACAATTGTGATAAGAACTGATCACGAAGAAGACAAAGTCAATAAAATTATGTCTGCATTCAAGTGCATCATTGAGCACATCAAAAATGCATGGAGGAATCCACAGGAGATACGGAAATCATGTGTAGTCCTAGAAACCAGACCAGCAAGTTCAAACTGTGAGTGGGACCACACCCTGACCTCCTCCTCACACACACACACACACACACACACACACACACACACACACACACACACACACACACACACACACACACACACACACACACGAATGTACAACCATCACATACAATGTGTACTACCAAGGTTTTGCTACCAAGTATTTTCCCATTATGCTATCAATCTATGTCTCTTTTCTCTCTCTCTCTCTCTTTCTCTCTTTTTAACCACTAATTAACTCTTACAACCTAGAATATGAAAACAATACATGGCAGTAGAGATCTTAAGAAGGTCCTTTACCATTGCACCTTAATTGCTATGGTTACCACATGCACATGCACTCACTCACCATCAATCTCTCCTCTCATGACAATCTCCCAGAGAATGAGACCAAACGAGTAAATGTCAGCTCTTTTGAAGAGCTCGAAATGTTTGAGAGAGATGGAGTCATCGATGATCTCAGGGGCCAGGTATCGCTTCGTGCCAACCTTCTTAGAAGGTGGGTCTTCAGCCTGCTCTTTCTTACGGTCGTACCTCAGAGCCAGTCCGAGATCTCCGATGCAGCACGTATAGTCCCTCTTCACCAAAATGTTCCTGCTCTTCAAATCTCGGTGAACGATTGCTGGTTTGGCTTCATGGCCGAATATCTCGGTGTGCAAGTGGTCCAGCCCACTCACAGCTGTGTAGGCCAGTTGCAGCATGTTCTCTGGACTGAAAGTATTCTGAGAGAGGACGTCATAGAGAGAGCCAAATTCGCAGTACTCCGTGATCAGCCATAGCTCCACCTGAGAGCCACAGTCTCTGCTGTCAGAAGCTACAAATCTCAAAATATTAGGATGGCAAAACAGGCAAGTCTGATAAATATCCACTTCATGCGCCCACGAGGCTTTCTCCACTGTGTGAAACACCTTCACCGCAACATCATCGAGGCGATACGATGCTTTGAATACGCGTCCATATCTCCCTTTACCGATCAGCTCGTGTAGGTTGATTTGGCCAGCAATGGATCGGTGCACCAGCAACGGCTTGCCAGAGCCCGACCCAGAATTCTCAGTGTCGTCGTGACTTAGCTCTGGACACACGATGGTGTGCGGAGAAATGCCTGGAGACTTGCACTCAATTTGTACCACACGATGGACAAATAATCGCCGACGATGGTGATAGCACACGCCCACTATGATGATGGTCACCGTGACGACCACTATGATGGAGAGAGCAGAGATTGTAATGATGGCATAGAGAGGAGCAGTAGTGGGCAGGATTGGGGCGGGTTGTGTGGAGGGGATGGCAGTCGTGGGAGGACTAGGAGTGGATGGAGGTAGGGTCTTGTAAAGGTTATTGATGTCATCTTGAAGGCCTCTCGACTCAATAGTAGAGTTGAGTAAAGCTAACGTGTTGCAGTTTCGCTCAAAACAACATATTCTGATAATGTCCGGAGCCATCTAAAAATATAAAAAATGTGTCAGTTGATTATTTATAGCAATGGATCAACAACTTTCAAAAGGAAAGCTTTAAAAATTCATATGTACATTTAAAATCCCCATTTTACCACACCTATCTGATGTACACAAACAGCCCCCCCCCCCAATACATACACACACACACACACACACACACACACCAACACAGAACACTAATGCCTGTGTCATACACTGTGCAATTTCAACTTACTGTAACCACTAGTAATTCTTGTCTCTCTTGTTCACTCGCAGGAGTGCAGTAGATACTATAATCAAGGATACCTTTAACACAGTTCTGGACTATGACAGGTTCCTGGATTATACTGCTCGGATGGCGCGCAACTGCAACTAGGCAACCAATGAGAAAGTGTGGCAAGCTGTTGGTGTCATTGCAAAATGGTGACTCAGAGCATCTATGCTGTTGGAAATCCACTCTGTCTGAGGAGCCACATAAGCACGTGCGTGGTACACTCTCGCCATCACCTGTGAAAGAAATAATATAAAACCAATGAAAATAAAAGTGATTTCAAAGTATTACAACCAACAGTACCATATTGAGGTTTCCATAATACTAGCCTTGCCAATGACACTATGTACATCTAAATTATTAAATTAACCCACCTTACCACAAATCTGCACACTGGGGGGGGGCAACATGAGGTCTACATTTTGCCCTCTAATCTTCCACTTGTTGGCAACATTCTTATGGGAAATGGAGGAAGTTATCACTAGTAAAAGTGTATGAATAATGACAAACTGGACCAGCTACTACAACCACCAACTGACAAAGAAAAGGCTAATGATATTCATAGTCCTAAATGTCTGGTTAGTGTCTGCATTTCTTCCTTTTTATCTTGATCCTGGAGATACTGAGAAGTGAGGGGGTGGAATGTGTACAAATTTCAACATCAAACTCATTTTTTTTTTTATTACTTCAGCAAGCTGGAGATGGTTTAAAAAAAGAACTGCAAGACCACGTGGTGAGGGTCGTTAGTTAGTTGGGAGAACTTGTGACATAGGAATTTGGGTGAAGAGCTTAGCCTACCATGTACCCATGGTTTGAGAAAGTACAATAAAAAAAAAAAAGGAAAGGTCTCCTCCACCTGATACAAGTAAGTCTAAAGTTTGCAGAATCAGGAAATAACCTCATGTCTGATCAGCAATGTCAGGTACAATGACTGGATGAGCCAAGTGACACCTGCATTCCCAACATCTGCATCAACTTATTTCACTCAATCATTAAAATTGTAACACCTATCACAAACCACACCTTCCCTGTGTAATATCTGCAGTCACACCTCCTGTCTTCATGTACTCTTTTATTGAAATGATTAGCAAGATGTTATGTCTCACTTGGCACAAACATGTCACACTTACGCACCGCTACACAAATCAAAACCCTGGAGCAAAGATCCATAATTAAATAAACCATAACACCAACTTCAAAGCAGTTCCCGGAACATGTCCTCCATGCTCAGTTCCTGAACTTTCTAATCCAATCTGACGTTTAAGTTGCACATACATTAGCTAGTCACCATCGAGAAAATAGTGAGGACACTTGGTTGACAAATGGATTAGGTTATATTAGTAGAAAGGCTGCTGCAAACTGTATTTAGACTTGCAATATAGACTCTACCACCAACTGTAAATACGTTTTTGTCGGTAAAATCATCAGTTTAATCTTCACTATAGCAACAAGACACATGCACATGGGCCACTCACGGATAAATGAGATATAAATTCCACTAACGACAGCTCACTATCATGCAGTCTAATGACAACAAGCACTCAACCATGTGCATGTGTGCTATACACGAAGACGCGTGATGCATACATGTGTGTGCACTTGTGTAACTCTCATGCACACATTCCACAGAGACCAGTGGCTTACTCTTCCCATCTTAAAACTGTGATAGTAGCCATATTGAGATGATTACAAGTTGGCAATACTTCCCTCGACAGGGACACTACAAGCAAGGGAGGGGATACATCTCTACGTGCACATATTGGGAGAGAGTGCACAATCTGTAACCACAAGCTCCCTACTCAGCCTCACACAGGACCTGGCCATAAACATAAGCCCTTGCACTTCAGCAACCTTTAATTAAGTTATTTACCAAATCTCTTAGCTGGCTTTCTCTGGGAAAACAGCATCTGCAACTTGGCAAAGGAAGCCTCCATTGGGTTATGACTTCTCCAACAATAATCAACCCCAGGTGAAAACTTGAAGCAGTGCACATACAAATAGAGTAGATAGATAGATGGCTGCTACTAACAGTATTGGGTGCCGAGTTAGATGTCATAGCTTCTTAATTCACATCGCCGAGTCTGGACTTTATTGGTCGCCAATTAATGCACACAAAGACACACACACACACACACACACACACACATGCACACCACAGCCAAATAACATATAACACAGGAAACTCTGCAAGTCGTCTACCATCAACACTAGAAGTGTCTCTTCCTAGTTTAGCTACATGATCACTGTCAAGAGTTGTTACATTAAGTTCCCCAACCATAATGGGAATTTCTTTAATCATTGAAGCTACTAAACATCAGCACATGCCCAGCACAAGTAAATAACTTCTCACTTAAGACAGCTGGTTTACCCTGAGGCGCTACTAATAACACATACAAAATGCACACAATATGCCAACCTCTCAGCCAACAGTAAACACATCACACTCACTTACTACACAACCAAGGCTTCACGGTGACACGATGGATTATGTATTAATTCAGAGTAGTCCTCATAAGTCTTCTTGCCAAAAAAAAAAAAAGAAAGAAAAGAAAAGGAAAAAAAGAAACACTCAAATGAAGGTGGTTATTATCAAAGTGGCTTCTTCTGGCCACATCAACCAGAAGTTCATTGGCACACTCGCTCACTCGTGTGGCTCCAGGCCCTCACACTCTGACATCACGTAATTAACAAGTGTAGGCAGGACCTCAGGGATGAAATGAACCATTGCATGGCACGGGCAATATATGTGCACGCGCACACACGCACCTTTCGTAAGGTAGATGGAGCAAGTACATGCAAAGCAACACCAGCTCATATATTCAACATCAGCTCATATATTGATATCAAATAGCCTATGAAATTCCATCTCTGTGAATCAAATGTTTCACTACACAATAAAACTTCTAAAACTACAACAAGAATGCAACTAAACCACAGCCAATCAGGAAGTTTGCAGGTACACACACACTTTAAATATATACATACGTATGCACAAACTAAGAACAGGTCCTAAAAGTTTCAAGAAACTAGAATTAGCAGTTTGGAAGATAAACACGCATACCATTTCTAGCTCTAGACCACGCTGGAATCCCTGCAGAGACACAAGGCATGCAACAACAACAACAATAACACACACACGCACACACACACTTATTATATATTTTTATCATTTATGTCATTAAAAGATATTCAATGTTTAAAAGGCTCGAAATAAAACAGCCTAGAGCACACTGGAGAGAAATGGAAATTAAGCTTCTAGATGCTGCTGAATCAGTGCCCATATTGACTGAACTTATCTAATAATACAGTTCTAATAGAAGCCATTTCATAATTTGTTGCTGTCAAACTAACATCAACCTTAGATTGCGGGCACCACACCCACATTCCTTCCCTCCAGCCACGTTCCTGTAGCTCTTGCCTGCCACTTCACTGCCTCAACCTCATTATATTTGCACTTCGTAGTGAACACATTCTCAGCCCAATCAAACATGTGGCATATGTCTGCAAGGTATATTGAAGCAATAATAAAAGGGAGGTATTTATGGTTGTATATAGTGAAGTTACAGTACAAGGTCATAAATGTCATAGTCAGCAACGCCATGACAGTGCTGTTTCTTTTAAGACCACACCTACAATTTTAGGCAGCTAAGCGGGCATACCCAAATGATCGATTATAAGCAAGGCTGCTACCCCAACACTACAAGCGTTACAAATGTGTCTTTAGAGTCACAGTCAGAAAACCACATATTTGGTAATACAAATTTGGGCTAACAGTAAGGTTTACCTCTCCTTCTAGGAATGATTGAATGGAAGACACAACTGTGTGAGGTGGGAGAGTGCATTACTGTCAACATGCATATCTATGAGTAATATGAAATTGTACTCACATACTCTTGCATAATTATTATTTAATTTAAGATATAGTAAGCATATAATTCATAGTTTACCTCTACACATCACGCTGTTACTAAGCACAAAAATTTCAAATCCAATAGCAAAAGAAAGAAAGAAGTGGGTGTGACCTTATCAGCCGTAAAGAGTTAGAAGGTCCATTGGATTGAGGACGCTAGAGCTACTAGTACATACAAAAACGAATGGCAAGACGCAAAGTACTGTACATATGGGCTCGCTTGTTCCTATCATAGGGAAAAGAGTTAGAATTAGGACTATGAGCTCAGATAGAGAGAAGTTCACATTTTTGAGCCATGAACTAATCATCTGAACTATGCGGGTTTATTAATCCCACAACCTCCTCTGGCATCCTCCCTCACCACATTCTGGTGATTCCTAAAGTATATGACTGAGGTACATTGCTAGGAGAAAGCCACACAGCCTGCCCACATGTCCATCAATAATGATAATTGCAAACAGATGTCGCAAGCTGGAGCGAGAATTGGCTAAATGAGAATTGGCTAAATCAGCGCTGGGAAAATGGAACTTGTGCAGATACCTCACTTGGCCATGTTTATGTCGGCAATAAATCACGGGAATGTGAGCCAAATACTTCATGTCCTGAGATAAAAATATTCACCTTTCTTTTTTAAATGTCTGAACAACAATTGCACACCATACAAAAAATACATACCACAATTTTAAGGCCCAACAAAGGGACCTCAAGCTGTAAGATACAGCCTAGTGTGAAGTGCTATTCCGGTGACCAAAATGAAAACTCTGTAATAAACTACAATGTACACATAATGTACATACATGTATACTATATCAACCAAACTCTGGCAATAAAATTTCACATTTTCCTCCTTAGGGGTTCCACCATTTACCCACACAATAACTGAGCACCAAAAACACCATTTCATTGCACTTAATGGTCCATCCAATCACGTCGTTAAGTGTGAGTTGGATTAATGCATAAATCATGAAAATATTCACACCCAATTGTGCCCCAATCTACACCCTCAAAAATACATGCCCTCCCACCATCGAAAGGTAGCCTATCTATCCTACTGAGATCACTCCAGAACAACATTGTATGGTGAAAGGGCAATTACGTTGCTACATCCTCCAACAACCAATGACATAAAAATAAAAAATAAAAGAACTGGCTCACTGTTTACAACATACTTTATAATTTGACACACTCTAACTACCATATATGTCACACCTCAGCTTCGAGTAACTGCTAAATAATACTATTTTCTGTTTGTTAGTTTGTGTGTTTGTTTGTTTGTTTGTTTTAGCAATTTCAGGGTATAAAACAATACAAGCTGCACATTTCTACTGCCAGAATACAGCTAACTAAAAGGAAAGTATGGCTTTAAAACCTATAAGAAGTAGAGCAATGATTGTTTCACAACTCATTCAACATATCTACAACCATTGATAAAACAATGTTTAGCTAAACTGGACATAGATAACAAAAAAACAAAACAAAAAAAACTGCCAGTAAAAACTAACAGCTCCAAACCAACCCGCTTGAGTATGCCAATTTACACTCCCTTTATAATAATCAGATGCTATAGGATTGCGAATAGAAGTATTCCCGAAGTAAAATCGGCGACATCCAAGCGCCCAAGTTATGAATATCTACCAGTTTCCACTTACACGACGCAATTCCAACGCAGGAGAGAAGAAGAACAGTCGCTAATACACCGAGCTCCATCCAACATGCACGATTATCTTCACACCAAAAGTGCACCACAGTGACAAAGATTTAGTGATTCGCCGGCCAACTGCAAGGTGTGATGTGGTAATTATACGCAATTACAACAAAATTATCACAGAGTCGCTCCACCTTTTCCGCTTTACGGAGGTACTGCAACGATTCGTACCTAAATTCTGAGGACACACGCACGCAACTTGAACGCGACGGTAAAAAATTTTTGTAAGTAATGGCTAAATATTTCCATTTATCAGTGTCATTGTGTCTCCTAGTTTCAGTTTACCGATTAAACGGTTGTAAGTTACTCTGAACATTATCGTGCACTGAAGATAATTATATTCATGACAAATGTTAATTTATACGCAGTAAATTCTTTGTCGTGCCACTGCCAGCAACAGTTGTACTCCCATCCAAGCTGTGTTCTGTTCAGCAGCAAGTGCTATGCCTACACCTCCTGTGCAATTCAGTATTCCATTGAAGACTGCCATTTACTTGGTTTCCATAACTGCCTCCTTCTGAACATTAGCCAATTAGCTCAGATTTGCAGTTTAGAATATACAGATCTCACAATTTCCTGTTGTAACTCAACTTCACATGATGGATGTGATAGGAACTTACCTAATTTACTGCCCGAGATACCTCCATTGTCTCTAACAAAACAAAGAACATTTTCATTTATCATAGATATATCTGAAGGTAAGGATAGTATTCCACTAATAATAATAATAATAATAATAATAATAATAGTAACAAAATATACATTATGGACACCCCATAAATATATATTAATATTATTACTGTCTTGACTAGCTTGTCCCACTTCCTGTGCCACTGTCATATAATATCTGATTAAACTATTCACATTATGATCTTGCTTTTACTTTTAGTTTTTTTCACACTCAGTGATCTTTTTAATCTATTGTCTTGCTAGTTGATAGTCATCTGTCTGTTAGTCACTATTTTAAGTAGGATCCTTTGTAGCAGCTCTGGCGTATTGTTGGTTGAATTGGGGTTTTCTTAGCTAGCATAGTCAGCAGGCTAATAGTCATTTATAGCTGGCTTCTGCTTTCTTATGATTTGATTAATTCATTGCTATTTGTAAGCTATACATAATTCTGATCCTTCCAGCAGGATCCTGCAACTACCAGTGTCAAGCATTTGAACTGTATCATTGATAGACTATTAATCATCGCTCTAAGAACTTGCTATTTGTCTATAATCAATCTTTAGAGTTAATCATTCATCACTCCTCAATCTTCACAGCTTATTGTGATAGCTAATTCTAATCAGGAATTATTTACTCAGAACTAACTGAATTAAACCCAATAAGTATATAGAAGAATATTTGTCTCTAAAAAGCAAGCACTCTACAGCCAAGGGCAAAATAACAGCAAAAAATCATTAATCAAACAAGTGCATTGTCAAAATGTCTCCAGATAATATGAATGTGGATATTTTATCTCAACAGCTCTCTGTTCTCACTAAAGCAAATGGGGAGTACTACCTCAATCATGATTATCCAGACAAGGGAGAATCTTACGATACTGGATCTAATGCCCATTGTCTTCTTTAACTCAAATGAGATTTTAGGGTGGGTGGCAGGATCTCTAAAGCTTATCTAAAATATTTTAGGAGTCAACCCTATTATCTTGCACTCTAAAGAAAGACACACCCACCTATTCAATCAAGCAATATCATGTCCAAACTAACTATGTTGGTCCGATGTATTGCTGTCTCTACTTAGCATAGATTTCATATAATTTCAGCAATGCATTTAATTCATTCTGTATGCAGAAGTTATGGCACTTGCTTGAAACAGTCAGCCAAGACACAAGCTGAAATCATGGGACAATTGCCTATGTCACGTCTGACTCCGGGACCTGTTTTGAAAGCGTATGAATTAATTTTGCAGGACCTGTACTCATTAAACTTCACACACTTATCCATCAGTTATTGTGAATTGTTTCATTCACTGTGCTGAACAATATTTGTATTCTGTGTATCTTTGTCTTTCAGGAATTTGTAAAGTCAAAGAATTTACAATTAGCACATACAAAATCAGTGCCATTTTCATATTCATGACACGTTACAGGTAAGCAATAAATCCTGATGAAGATAGGGCCAGATACAGCTCTGAAGTGAACTGCTTCTACAGTTAAACATTAACTCCATGTTTCTTCTTTTCTTTTTTCCCCAAGAAACCAAAGACAACTAATTTGCCATAGTGACAGTAGAAAACACCAACTGAGTTCTGTAGTTGGTAGCTACTGGTCATTGTGATAAGCAGCTCATATTATGTTTATGAATTGAATTTATGAGCCAATCAATGATACTGATCAATTACAAAGCCTGATGTAACTCTTTAACTTCATACTTTGAGGATGATGCTTTTTTTTTTACTTTCTGTAAGAGACCCAGACAATCCCTAGACCATCTAGTCCAAAATGAATGCACTAGGACCGGCATAAAATCCATTGCTTCGAAAGAGTCACAGGTTGCATTTTCTGATCATTATCTTGAATTGCTTCCAAAGGCTACCCAAAAAGGAAATGACCAAGTATATGGTTCAAGCCATTTATCATGACATTTGAGAGCTGTCAGTGGTCTGCTATTAATGCTGGCCTCAATCTGACATGAGGTTGTGGGCAGTTTCTTAAATGCTAGTTTGTGCATGCCAAACATTTTCCTCAAATAACTCTTAACCAGCTTCCTATTGACCACCAAGTGAGGGAAATGCTTGGGTGCAATTTTTATTGGCTGTTAGAACAGAGAAAAACTGCTATTGTTAGAAAATTTATTGTCCTCCATGTTTGTGCATAAATTACAAAGGGTAAACAGACGGCAGTGAATAGACAAGACACTGCTAAGGATCATAGAAAAGAATGACAGAAGAAAGAAGTGTTATGGATGAACTAAATCATGTTTTCACTACTATTTACTTGTTGGTTATCTAATATTAAGATTTTGTTGTTGTTGTTGTTGTTTGTTAGTTTTCCTGTAAAATATAAAAAATGGGTTTTGTAAATGTTTGTGTGGTACATGGTGCCCCCCCTCTCCCCCACTTCATTACAACTTCCACCACCACCACTCCCCTCCCACATTTATAGCCATATTCGTCTATGCACTTACATTTTTTAGGCTCTCATAAAAAAGTAAAATGAATCCGATCCAGTTCTAGGAGTCAAATGTACTAAATGTTTTACTCAATGTGAGGTCAATTTCATTACTGCATATAAGTTATGCCACTTGTATGTAGCTATGTATGTTTTTACATGATATATATGCATATACTTGTAAATATTATGATGATTATTGTTGTTGTTATTATTATTATTATTATTTTATTACATGCATAGTATATAATACACCATATAAATATTCTTGCAGAACCAACTAAAGTTCCCTTAGATCCTGCGTGCCTCTGGACTGCTCACGACATGATTGTGATGCTGCTACCTCTGGCCGCTGCAATTGTTACCGCCGTAGCCATGGTTGTTATCAGTGTTGTTATCCTCTGCTTGTGGTGCCGAAAGAAGAAACCATGCAGACTTCTATCGTACAGAACTGAGGCAATCATAGATTTATCAGAGAACAATAGACACGACATATAGTCATAGTATGAACCCTTAGAGCAACTGTAACTTATAAATGTTTTAACTTGTAACAAGCTTCATTAATTGCGCGCGCGGTCTGGGAGGTTCGATTAATTGATTAGATGGGAGGAGGAATGCAGGAAAGGGCGGAGCTTACAATGTTTAGGAGGTGTCCGTTCACACCTGGAATCTTGTCACTTGAGTTAGGTGCGAGTAAGTAGTCCTTTTCGTCAGTATTCTGAGATCGTGTGCTCTTACAGCGGCGCTATAGCCGCGACTGAAAATGATGCGCTCCCATTTACTGGGGATACTGTTGCTGTTTTGGCCATTGTGCGCTGGTGGTAAGTTATGCACTACTTTAACTGGAATGGGGAGCTGTAGTTTATGAGATCGTGTAATTCTCCTGCTTAGTGAACTTGTATAATAGTTTGTAAGAGTATTGGCTGTTATAATTAAGACTGAGTTTCATCAATTTTAAAGCCAGTAACTTGAGAAACAAATACTTGGAGGGGAAAAAAACATTGTTTCTGGACAGCAGAGGAACTCTTACCCAATATTCTCTTACCCAATATTCAATACAGCATGAACTTTCAATGTGGGATTGGGAAGACTCAAAATGCAGAAACTAGCATGACTAGATATATTTTAGGTGAAGAATAACAGTAGCTATAGCAACCTTGTGTCAGCAACTGTGATTCCAAGGTGTAGCAGTGAGAGCTGTCAAGTGTTGCTAAGTGGTGTCAATACCAGAGTCACGTCGAGTTCACGCCATAGTTGCTATTGCTGGGCCAAATGTTGGCAGAATACTTGAAGTTTTAATATTCCTGTACAATAATTACACGTGGTGATGTGGATGTGTTGCAGTTGTGTGACTTTGTTGAATGTGCTGAGTGTGGTAGCCATGTAGTCCAGGATGAACAGGCTCATTTTATGATGCTAGAATGTCTCCTAGCCAGGGATATGCTTTGATTTTTTCTGGCTGCCATTCTTGGGGCATGCATGAACCAGGATTCTATGCCTTCAAGTGACGAGTTGAACTAAAAATAAAATAAAATAAAATAAAATAAAGGCTTCAAAGTTTTCAGAGTGAGTGTGTGTACATGCTATTATTTGGCTACTCTTTCAAAACTCTGTCTCCACCTATTCTTAGGCCGTCCCACGTATCAAGTAAGGTGAAACTATGTAATGTTGTGTGCACTAAATCTACTTGATTTAGTTTTACAGTGAGACACGCCCATATAAGAAAAGTTCTCTATTCCCAAAAATAGTCCTCATTTCTGTGTTTTTATTTAAGATGAAAGAACATGTTATATAATTAGAATATTTTTAACAGTATACACTGGCGAGTACAAGTATTGAAAGGAAAGGGTAGCAATTAAGTTAGCCCGTAATATATATACTTTTGAAACAACACAAGCTGTCAAGAAAAGTTTGGGTCGCTGAGGTCAGTCTATTTACGATAAGATACTCCATTTTTTTTTCTACCACCACCTCCCTGAGCTTTGGATCATTCAGAGATTGCACTATTTTAAGATGAGTGCATTAGCATGCACAGAGGAACAGCTCTAGGATTATATAGCAGTTGTGAGTTGTGTAGCTTGCACATGTGCAATATGGTGGGAATATGATTGGATTCAAGTCATAATGACATCACCCAACATACATGAAGGTGTTTGGTTCCAATATTTGGAATGAATATCCTGGAGTTAGTCAGTATTTGGAATGAATATCCTGGAGTTAGTCAGTATTTAGATATTAGATGAAGCTTTTGATTGTAATTTTATTTTCTAATGTTGACTTTGTGATGTATTTGATTCTTGCAGCAGATTACATATGTACATGCCAGCAAACTGACAATGATATGCCAATTATAGTTCTCTCCTGTGATGGTCCTAGAAACAACACATGCCGTGCCAAATTCGCCTGCTTTTCTGAACACGTTTATAGAAACAACATATTTTCCGTTCGGCAGGGTTGCTACCACAATGTACGAGGTTTTGGCCCTTTGTTCTGCAGCACTAACAACAGCCATATCACAACTGTTTGTTGTACAAGCTCCATTGAAGAATGCAATAAGAATTTATTTCCCTCATATCCATCTTTGTATTTGATGGCAATGAACTCAACAGAAGGAGGTAAGAGTAGTAATAGCTGAGTCTGGTATAATGGAGGTAGTTCAGCTTACCAACACTTGGTATTAATTAGTAATTCTTGACATTTCTGAATTCCCAGTATACGGAAGAATAAGTATTTCTGTACCAGCAATGGTGAATATTCTTGCTATTTTTTAGTTATCAACACTGGAGAGTGGATAATTCAGTAACATCCGAATAAAATTGTGTATAAAACTTATTAGAATTTCTGAATCCGAATGATCAACAATGTCCAGATAAATAATAAGTTATTTTAATTGGAAAACTAGAAAAAACTGATTACTAATCTGGAAAATTTCAGTTACATTTACTGGGTACTTCAAATGTTTGGAAAAGTAGTGAAGTTGACTGTGCGTGCTGCAGCCATTGGAAGCTTAGTTGATTTCTGATGGGTGAGGTGTCGCCCAGAGTGTTGAATAAAGGTGTACAAGATGACATTCCCGAGAGATAGTGCAATATGAGGAGGAACACGTGGTATTCCACTGTATTTATGGTTGTAGTGCAATATGAGGAGGAACACGTGGTATTCCACTGTATTTATGGTTGTACAGACATACATGGTAATAGAGTTTCTTTCAGGTAGCAGTTGAACTCAACTTGCACGTCTGTCTGCTCTGATTTTGGAGATTACTGACAATTAACTGCTCGTTTAGGTATGAACTTACTCAGAACGACAATTTAAGACGTTTTAATTGTGCTACTTTTCAAATTTCAGGTTAATTTTTTAGAAAAAGCAGCTGTCAGCTGTGCGTAGGTTCAATATTTTGTAGGTAACACCCCCTATTGTCACATCGCAATCACGTGAGCAAAATAATTTCTTTTTCTGCCTGCGACAGTTTTTGCTTTATGCTGAAAAGTTGATGAGTGCTGGAATTCAGGAGTTTTACGTTGAAACTATATACCAGTGAGAGTCTCTTACATGTTTAGCTACTTGTTTTAGACAGCGATTAGCTACCTTTGGTGGTTCATATTATGACCTTACCGATTCAGTGAATTGATTTTAACTTTACAACGTTACAATTGAATACCCAAAACTCCAAGGGAGCCAACACATCCAAGCCCCCTCTAAATATATTTTGAGAAATTGGCGAGCGAGCGAAGCGAGTGAGACACTATACAGTGGTGTCCAATTGAAAATCGGGGATTTGTTTACATAATGTGTGTGGACGTACGTATGTCATTTTAGTACTTTTACCCTGGCATTTTTGTGTTAGTTTGGTTGACCCCGGCCCAAATTTCACTGAACAGAATCCTCTGGTTTGTCGATTACCCGTACCATCATAGAAATTGAATTGTTTACCATTTTGAATTCTTTTACGGGGTGCAATTAAAACCTTAAAACTTACCGGAGTTTCATTTCTATTCGAGTTAGTGGCAGTGGTAAGTTAATGTGCTATTTGTCGTAGTTATAAGCCCTACACCACTGTATTTACTTGAAAATTCATTGGCCATTATAATAACCACAAAAGTAAGTCTTGTGTGGGTATGTCCAGTTATGTGAAAGTATTAGAGCAAAGAATACAAAGAAAACGTTTGAATAATGTGACTTGTTTTTTGTTGTTGCTGTTGTTGTTTTTATTTAAACTGTTATGGCGAGTGTATACTATAGCACTGAAACCCCTTTACCGTATACACATAATTTAAAAACTCAAACTTTTTTTTAGTAGCTTGAGCGTTAGAAGTTAAAAATCGATCATTTAACAATAGTATAGTTTTAGGCTCACTTACCATTGTGCTCAAGCACATCACTAGTACATACGATATAACATACATACATACATACATACATACATACACACATACATACACACACACATATACATTCATACATACTTAAGTATGTACATACATAATGCACACACGCCTACATTACTGTGCATACTAGTGGGTGTGTCCCTTCCTGCTGGATGCCACTTTACCAACCAGACTCTCACGGCGACGACATTACACGGTCTGGTTCGTTTGAAATTCAAACCAGACGTGTAAATGATATCAGTGCTGCGTATCTAATTACAAATTCATGAGCTACATCAGATCGTTGGTTTCTATGGCAAAGTTCTCACCCAAAGTGACTATCAAAGTGGTTTGTTAGGTATGCAGTGGTCATTTTCTCTCTATGTCACTCTGCCAGAAGTGGTCATTTTCTCTCTATGTCACTCTGCCAGAAGTGGTCATTTTCTCTCTATGTCGCTCTGCCAGAAGTGGTCATTTTCTCTCTATGTCACTCTGCCAGAAGATGGATTATTTTGTTGGTTTGTTTTTTCTTGATCTATATACATATGCAATATACACATATTGAACTGAATTCTGTTCACTTGCTAGTGGTTTTATGACAGGGATATCGATTTCAGTCTTACACACACATTCGGAAGAAGAACCATACAAACACACATGCATCCCTGGAAAACACACGCACACATGCATGTATGTGCATACCTCCTAACGAGAGAGACACTCTCCGATATAATTATACTACGTAAATTTGGGCAGAGTTGTAATGCAACCATATTTTTCTTTAGTTCCACAGCTTGTGGGTGGGTGGCACTCTGCCTTCGGGTGTGGCTGACTAATTAAGTTAAAGATGGTTGCTAACATGGTTCTTGCCAGCCAAATTCAATATAATGTCTTGTCAAAGTGCCAGCTAGCGTTCCTTCCAATGCCCTTTGCATTCCACTGCTCAAACACACACACACACGCATATACACGCTCACACACACACGTGTGCACCGGCATTAGGAGGTGTATGCATACATGCAATATTATATGAATTGTAAAGAGTTTCTGTTTAGTAACAGATAAAGCCATGTAACTGCTTCATGTCACATATTGGTTTATTTTGACTGGCGAAGCATCTGGTGTGATGTTATGGGCTGGAGTCCTGCCATGCATAGTGTAATATGGACACCAACAATTAAACTCCGAATGAGTTGTTTACAAACTGTAATTGAAGTATTGCATATGGTCATCCTGTCAGTCATGATCCGTAAGGAAGTTCAGTCTCTCTCTAATTAAGAGGATGCACTCTGTGTGGGGTGAGGATGTGGAGGCGTATGAGTGTGGGCAGGTGGAATGAGTAAGAGATAACACCAGAAGTTAGGAAGGAAATGTTTGTTGTAATAAGTCATATATAGCATGATGTATTTAGAGCTGTGTAATCTTAAAGTCAAAGGTGAGAAAGCTGGTGCCAAGTTGAAGTTTTGACAAACACTATCATGTCTAAAATTGTGTGGCCTCACTTTGTCTGAAGGATGTTTCTATTTGGATAATGGGGGTTTCAACTCAAGCTTGTGTATGTCACTGGTTTTATTTAGAGCAATATTTTTTTGTATTTCTCGTCTGAGCCATTGGCACAAAATAGAACTTGAATACACTTGTCTGTCATTAACAACAACGGCTGTATTTGTATTCATAGTAACGAGGTTAAGTGGGCTGGGTTGGTAGGTCGTCAGTTGACACTTCGTGTGTATTACGTACATGTATTGGGTCAAGAAAAGTGAGTGAGAAAATAAGTGGATGAGTGATCCAAACCAGACATGGAGGTCTTTACGGGAATTACACAACCAAGGGCCAAATGCCTGGGATAATGTAAACCCTGTACCGACCAAATGGAGTTGTGCGACCAACTTGTACCATGGCCCTTAGGAAATGCATAAAAACTAATTTTTGATTGGATGGTTCACTTATTTACCTCCTAAGAGGTGGGTATGAAATAAAATCACCGCGAATTGAGCTATCTGATGGCACAAATATATTCCACGCTAGATATCTTTAATACTAACTTCCTTTGCTGCTCTGGCTGCTAGTTTAAAGCAAGCAGTCCTGAAACCCCATCTCTGTGCCAGCCAATCCTTGTTTAAATTTACATTGTGCATTACATGTATCCATTAATTGCTTGTATGTTATGTGAACATATTGATTATGTGTATGTTTGTGTGTGTGTGTGATAGAGCAAACAAGTACAGGTAATACTAGTAGTAGTAGTAGTAGTGAGCTTCCCACTTCTGACAACTCTTCAACTCTACGAGTCATCAACATCATCATCCCCATCTTCACTACCCTGGTCATCTCTGCGCTGGTCGTAATTGTGTGTGTTATACTGGGTCTCTATCTCCTAGTCCGTCGCAGACACACAGCTGGAGCTATGCACCAGTTGGATATCAAGATGCCACCGCTGGACCAGCAGCCGGTCCTGTACCCTGCCTACAGCATGGACACCCTGGACCTCCTCAACCATTCTTGCACGTCAGGTAGCGGCTCAGGAGCGCCCATCCTTATCCAGCGCACAATTGCCAGGAATATCACCATAGGAGCACAGATTGGCAACGGTAGATTTGGCCAGGTATATGTAGGGCTGTACCAGGGAGACGAAATGGCGATAAAGAAGTTTGCATCTAGAGACGAGAAGTCGTGGGTGAGAGAAACAGAGATCTACAACACTGTGTTGCTGAGGCATGACAATATCTTAGGTTTCTTTGCCAGTGATATATTCTCTGACAATGGAGTAACCGAACTGTGGCTGATCACACAGTATCATCCTTACGGGTCGTTGTACGACTACCTGAACAAGAGAACACTCACGCCCACCATTATGATGAGAATGGCCATCAGCTGTTGCCGTGGGCTCACTCACTTGCACACAGAGTTTAAGGGAAGTGCAGTCAAGCCTTCCATTGCTCACAGAGACATCAAATCTCGCAACATCCTGGTGAAGAGAAACAGAGAGTGTTGTATTGCTGACTTTGGTTTAGCTGTGATGAAGTCGTCCAATAGTAACATGAACTTCCCTAGTAACCCCAGGCAAGGGACCAAGCGCTACATGGCCCCCGAGATTCTCAGCGAGATCATCGACATGACAAGGTTTGAGTCATTCTTGGCCGTGGACATTTATGCCTTTGGCCTTGTCCTGTGGGAGATGTGCAAGAGAACTGCAGACAAGAATGGTGAGTCATTAAGTACTTTTACACTGTGGAAGTTGTAGGAGTTGACACTATAAGTGACAATACCTAAAGGTAAAATTATTCAGCGAAGCGAGCTGAGCTGACTCTCTAATGAGTTCGCGATATATATATATATTTAGGTCTAGAAATTGTTTTTGTTCTTGAGTGGGCGTACGTGTGTACCTTTTCTCCTACGCGCTTGCGCGGGCCGGGACCTTCTTAGCAACATTTTGTTTTGTTTACCCGCTGTACGAAGTAGCGATGCCCAGTAGACAAAACGTTAGAAACGCTCGGTCAAGAGCTTTGAGGGCGTTAGAAGCTCTTGAAGAAAAATTAGTAAGGAGAGCGATAAGAAATGAAAAAGACAGGGCAAGGAGGAGGAGAGCTAAAACGAAACAGAAACAGGTAGCAAAGTAAAGAATCTGACAGTATTTTGTAGCCACACCAAGCATGCATGGAATAGCTGCAATTACAGGGAACATGCATTGCTCACTTCGCTATTTTGTGCTATTTATAGAGCACATCACTAGTAGGTATGCAATGATAGTACATTTATTAATTATAGGATGCAATGATAGTACATTTATTAATTATAGGTATGCAATGATAGTACATTTATTAATTATAGGTATGCAATGATAGTACATTTATTAATTATAGGTATGCAATGATAGTACATTTATTAATTATAGGTATGCAATGATAGTACATTTATTATAGGTATGCAATGTATATGATAGTACATTTATTAATTATAGGTATGCAATGATAGTACATTTATTAATTATAGGTATGCAATGATAGTACATTTATTAATTATAGGTATGCAATGATAGTACATTTATTAATTATAGGTATGCAATGATAGTACATTTATTAATTATAGGTATGCAATGATAGTACATTTATTATAGGTATGCAATGATAGTACATTTATTAATTATAGGTATGCAATGATAGTGCATTTATTAATTATAGGTATGCAGTGATAGTGCATTTATTAATTATAGGATGCAATGATAGTACATTTATTAATTTGATTTTGATTTTGCAGATTATTATTATTATTATTATTATTATTATTATTACTACTATTTTTGTAATTCTTTTTATAATTTTTAGATTTTTTTTCAGCCGTATAGAATGTACTTCAAAGTCATGATTTTTAATATGCATTTAAAACTTTTTTTTTCTTTCTTTCTTTTTTTTTCCTTTTTCTTTTGTTTCTTTTTGTTCAGAGTCAGTGGGTGAGTATGAAGCCCCTTTTCAAGACCTGGTGGGTCAGGATCCTACTTTTGAAGAGATGAGGAAGATAGTTGTGCATGACAGACAAAAGCCACTCATCCCTTCTCATTGGTACAACTCAGATGTGAGTCTATTAATTTGAACCAGTAAACTCGATGTTCATAACAATAATCTTGTGTCGTGGCAGCTGTTTCGAGGGATGTCTCAACTGATGGAAGAATGCTGGTTCTTCAATAGCTCAGCTAGAAACAATGCCGTGTTCTTCAAGATGAAGCTGTATAAATTGGCAGAAGAAGACAAGATTAACTATGAGCACGATGACCACGAATAGATGACCACATTCTTTCATTGTTTTTATATTTTCTCCGGAATCATTGCGTCTTATTTTCAGATTTATTTTTCACAGCAATACCAGAACTTTTTTTTGTAATTCATTGATTATTGTGATTATGGTCCACATTCAATCTTTTATGTAACAGCTTATTTGGTTAAATATAGTCCATGTTATTGACAACAATTTGGCTGTGTGAATAATGTGGTAAAAGGTCTCCAAAATGTTGGAGCCACTTTTATACAGACACTTGGCTTGAAGCTGCAGCATGTAGTAGCAGCGTAGTCAAACCCTTTACCATGTACATACCGTGTAAGATCCCGTGAGCTGGGTGAGTGGGTACAACAACTGGTATATAGGCCATCACAATCATCTTTGTTGATGTAATGCTATCTGGTTTTCTATCATGCCGTCTATTTGCCACATTAATTTGCAGTCAATTTAAATGTCTAAAGAATATAAATCAGCACAGTTAATGTCTTTGGGGAGAAGACAGAGAGTAAAAAAATTTAAATTGAGTTTCATACTAGTAACTTTGGAGTTATAATAATCACTAAATTTTGAACGTTTGAGGCATGTTTCAATTTTTGGCTACTGAATAAAACTGTACCTATGAAATGTTCCACACTACTGTTAAACTTTATTCTCAAGTATCCAGCAAACTACTACAGAGTTGAGTGCTCCCAGCCTATGCACTGATACTATATGTGTTAAGAAGGTAACTGTGTTAGACAATGGCTTAAGAATGCAGATGCTTATTATTGTCTCGTGGCAATGAGAAAAAGTTCGAGCTGTCAGAAGTCGTAAAATTTTCACTCACTGGATACATTTATCATGCAACTGCCTTCTTTAAGTCTGTAAGTGCCATAGCAGTGCATACAATCTACCATTTGTACTAATTAGCCCATGACATATTTCCTTTCTAAGTCCTTGTGCTAAATTACTTCTTTTTTAATGGTATTGTTCTTTATGCATATTATTACAGACAAACAAAGTGCATTATGTATGAATTATGTCTATGCTGGTATGCTAGCTAGTAGTATAATACTCAATGACTAAAATAGTTATTTGTCAGTTGTTGTTGTTGTTGTTGTTGTTGTTGCTGCTGCTTTAAATGCTAGAAATCATACGGGAGTAATCTGAATAGGATTCATCACGAATATTATCCAGCAAAAATGAATCATGACGACAATTTCTATCATTTACATCTGTTTTCTTGGCATTCTTAATCTTTTTTGAGACTGCGACTCCTTTCCAGATGACCCAAATGAGGCCCACTCCGATGGGAATGCTAACCAGTACCAATTCTACTGCATAGTAGAAATATTTTGCTGTAGGAATGCCATTTGTAGCAGCACTAATCAGGAGCTTACAGCAGCATATTAGCCCGAGATTAGCAAACAAAAGAGTGTCTGTGATGTTATGACATTTCCTTTTGTATGGCCAAACTAAAGTCTGAATTGAAATCATGACAATAGCAAGAATAACTACAATCAAATATGTGGCATTCTTTGTGGTTGCAAACAGGGAGCTCAATATTATTATGCGATAGATGAAGTATAAACCAGCAAAGAACCTGTATTTTTCCTTGAAACTGCCTTGGAAGCTGTCGAAAAATGGAAGAAACTTGTGCAAAGGCAGTAACTGTGAAACCAGTAAAATGGCAGGGTTGTCTTCTAAGCTTAAGAATGACACGATTCTGTTAGACAGAGGATAAAATAGCAGCATGATTGGGAATAGAAGAGAAACAAAGATGAGTATAAGAAGAGCTGTGAAGGCATATGGGGCATGTTGTATTCCAAAGTATTTCATATTACCTTGTAGTGCAACTCTGGTGTACCGGTATGTATTTCCATTGTACAGTTTTTGAAATCCAAGAATATTAAGTGAAGTGTAAGTGCATTTAGAGTAGACTATCAACAGAAATGCAGATAACACCTTCACCAATGAATAGGAACCAAGTGTGAGTTTGAGCCACTTAAATCTGCTGCAGAACTTTACTAATCCTACAACACTTAATATTAGGAATAAGGCATAAACTGATACAGCATATTTTATGACGAGGAGGTCCAATGTTGTGGCTTTACTCCACAAGCAAAACGACAGAGAATTGATTTCAAAAAAATCAAAGTTGAACAACTGATAGATAATGCTAACCTTGGCATCCTTCTCAATTAATACGTAGGCTTGAGCAAAAAATATAAATCCACAAGCTCCTCCATGGGTTAGGCTGATATCTAGGAATATAAGAAGGAATAGCACAATAGTGACAGGAAGAAGTTCAGCCAGAATGAACAGAAGGGGGCCCAGATGACAGTGTTGATTGTCTTTACACTTAAATGTGGAACTGTGGTAATGCACCACTTTACCAGGTATGCATTCCCCACAGAGAACCCCAATACGATCATGGCAGACACTTTTCTCCAATTTCTGTAAGTGCTCATCAAGTGAAAAAGGAAGACTGATCTTAGAGTTATCTCTATCACCAGCATCTGTACAAAATCCGACTGGACAAATCCCTACCAAAACTCCGTCATGGGAAGGTTCATCAAAATCTACCCAGTAGCCTTTAGATACACTTGAGTAGCTGGTATTGCTGACATAGCAATCAAAATTAATACTGTAGTGGTACTCATTGTCATGACAACATCGGCATCCTTTTTGCTCACTTAGTTTATAAAATGGAGGACAACGGGTCAAGTGAGCATCAAAATTAGCTGTCGCATCATCAAAAGAAATACTTTGTAGAAAAACTGACGCTGTAGCATTAATATCTCCATAAAAAGTGATATTATTTTTAATAAATGCATTATTTTCTGAAAATGTTATATTTTCTGCTCCCTTTTGATATATGAGTACCCGAAATATGATTGGTGGTGAAGATATTTGCAATTGTCTCTCTATGCCTGGTATAAAGTATATATCGTTATCAATACAATGATATTGAATTATGGAATTTTGTACACTACTACTACAATTGCACAAGCTATTTACAACCGGAGGGGGATTCTTGGAGCATTCGGATTTTGCAGGTAACATGATTTGGCCTGAATAATTTTGATTGAAGGAGTGGATGGAATCTTCTGAAAATACGCCACTTAAATACCGAGGGTCCTTTGGTGAGCAATTGTTAGAAAAATTGAAAGAATAATTTCGGCTAGCTTGATCAACCTGAAAAAAATCCTGATTAGGATGAACAAAGGCATGTTTATTAATGGTATAATAGAATATGCCAGCGCCAAACTGTCGTGCAGTGTTATTAGTGAATATAAATGTACAGTCTACATCAATGATCATCATGGATACTCCAATTAAAGCAATTCCAGCTCCATATATGGCTGTGTTGTTTTCAAATATACTCATAGCGTTACTATGGAAAAATAATTGGCTACCAGTGGCATAAATACTGGAACCAGAATTGTTGGTAAAAGTATTGGTTTCACTGAAGCTGACTTTGAAACCAGTAACCATTACAGTTCCAAATCCTGTTCTGAGTACTGAAGAAGAAGTGGATGTCAATGGCACATCACAGTTACAATTACCAGTGAAGTTACAATTGCTCATACTCACATCAGGTATGGCTCCCCCACCATCAGACTGCCTTGAAGGATAAATATCCAATGCTGAGCCATACAGCGCTACATTACTGTCCCACAAACACTTTAAAAATTTTACAGAGTTTTTGCTGCAGTCACTGGATGTATATTTTGCACCAACCATAGTTCCTCCTCCATGTAATGCTTCGTTTTCAATAAATCGTGTACTGTCTATTGTTATGTTATTGTTTTTGTTTTTACCTGCCACATACATGTCAACACCACCTCCTCCACCTTTGGTTGCCTTGTTTTCTAGAAAGGTTACATCAAAAATAAGAAAGTCACTATTTTTGTTACTACAGAGCACCAACTCCATCCCACCTCCCCAAGAGGCCAAATTTCTGGAAAAAATACTCGAATATACTTCTACTTGTGCTCTGTTTGAGCAATCTTGCAGACGAACGCTCAATCCTCCTCCAAAACCCAGTCCAGAAAATAGTCCTGTGGTGCAACTGAAGCTTTCATTGTATGTCGAAGCTTCATTGTCGGAAAAATTGCAGTTTTTTACTCCAGCATACACTTCTTGACTAGAAGAGTTCTCACAAAATAGTTCTAGATAAGCGCCACCTCCACCAATAGTTGTGTTTTTTCTAAACTCCGGCAAGCGTCCATGTTGAAACAATGAATCAGAAATATTTAATTGGATGAAATTGGTAACAACCAAGCCTGTTCCCACTGAATTTTCAAAAATGGTATCGCAGATAATACTTGTGTTGCAGTTAATGATTGAGACAGCAGAGAAGAAAGTGATATTGTTGTGTGTGTTTTCTGCTCCACACCCAACTAAGGTTATGTCATTTATTATTACTCTTTCAACACCAGTTATATTAATACCAGACAAATTGTAACATGTTACTCTGTTGCGGCCACCTTGAAGGATAAACTCATTTTTCTCTACAACTTCGATGCTAGTATTGAGATTAATGTCATTTGCTACCTTAAGGGTAAGGGAAGGACAAATATCAATATTTTTAGCAGAAAAGTTCCCTGGCAATTGAAATTTACAATTCTTCTGTTCAGACATTAATGAGAGTATAATTAAAATTAGTGTAGTAATCATTTTGACAAGATAGAGCTAAGAATTTGTGACGATTCCCATTTATATATGCTAGCTAGATTGTTTACTTTCATGTGACCTGTGATAGGAAAACTAACATCCATTAATAAAAGACAAAGTATCGAAAATATATGCCAGTCATGCTATTGAACTACTCCTAGTGCAAGATTTGTTTATGATAATTACCGATTGAAACATGGACCCAAAGTTATGTATGGGAATATTATTTTAACTCTTTCATCATCAGTACTTTGAGAACAAAACTTTAGACTACATAGCACAAATGCAGTTTACCAAATATTTATTGAGTTGGCGGGAAGATGTGTGCATAAAAAATTCAGCTCCATGTGATGGAACTAGCAACACCATATGAGTTACTCCTGTAGGCAAGCTGTTGTTATGCAGTAATTGCCAATTAAACTAACTTATCCATCTTCATAGTAGCTAAGTTATATTATTGAATAGTTGGTAATCTACTTTTTATTGAAACTTTGTATACCCTCCCATACTTATTGGACCTCAGGATTAACTTTGTATATCCTCCCATACTTATTGGACCTCAGGATTAACTTTGTATACCCTCCCATACTTATTGGACCTCAGGATTAACTTTGTATACCCTCCCATACTTATTGGACCTCAGGATTAACTTTGTATACCCTCTCCATACTTATTGGACCTCAGGATTAACTTTGTATACCCTCCCATACTTATTGGACCTCAGGATAACTTTGTATACCCTCCCATACTTAGTGGACCTCAGGATTAACTTTGTATACCCCCTCCCATACTTATTGGACCTCAGGATTAACTTTGTATACCCTCCCATACTTATTGGACCTCAGGATTAACTTTGTATACCCTCCCATACTTATTGGACCTCAGGATAACTTTGTATACCCCCATACTTATTGGACCTCAGGATTAACTTTGTATACCCTCCCATACTTATTGGACCTCAGGATTAACTTTGTATACCCTCCCATACTTAGTGGACCTCAGGATTAACTTTGTATACCCTCTCATACTTATTGGACCTCAGGATTAACTTTGTATACCCTCCCATACTTATTGGACCTCAGGATTAACTTTGTATACCCTCCCATACTTATTGGACCTCAGGATTAACTTTGTATACCCTCCCATACTTATTGGACCTCAGGATTAACTTTGTATACCCTCCCATACTTATTGGACCTCAGGATAACTTTGTATACCCTCCCATACTTATTGGACCTCAGGATTAACTTTGTATACCCTCCCATACTTATTGGACCTCAGGATTAATTTTTAGGAAAAAAGAAAACTCACTCACTTTCTTCTGTAAATGTCTTGCTGTGTACCTACAGATGTACACAGTATTATTTGTTTTATAATTAGCTTTGGTTTGTCCCTTTTACAGAAGGGCACTAATTGCAAAGGAGCATATGTCTAGCCAAACAGTGTTTTAGATGATGTAATTAGAAGGCTATACTGTTCTGTTTACAAAGGTTAATCGCTCAAGAGTATGATATCTAAATGAAGTATAATAATGATAATGTAAAAATGATGCATTTTGATTGGTAAGAAGTGAATTCGGTATCAAGCCATCCTGTATAAGTCCCTATTGCTCAAATGTTAGATACATCGAAGATTGACACTCACTACATCATTCAGATAATTGCGCAGAAGTACATTGTCAGGGTTACTGCAATCAAAATGGGTATTGACCCAGTGAAGAAAGTCAACATTTCGGTTGCGTCGGAAGAGTAGGACAAGGTTGTATCGAGCAGTTATTAATTTTGACTTGTACTCAATCCAGTTCTTTATCCCTTGGAGTTGTTCATATGTACAATTAAATGAATGCCCCATGACAGTATCCACTTTGGTTTTCAGCTGGAAAAAAAAAAGCGAAAAGAAAGAAATGAGTGGGTAGTAATACTTTTAAAAAATCTATCTGTAATTCATAGGGTCGTAATAATTGTACAAAGTGAACTTACCCATGCACATGTGTCGTCTGCAATAGCCTGCATGATGCTAGCCAATACAACATCAGAGTTACTGGCATCAATATAGTGTCTCTGGAGATTATAAACTTCTATTAAGCTAGTTACTGCCACATTGAATCCCTTGGTATTAGCTCTTGAAGCAGGTTGAAACACTGGTCTATTTGTCTATGATAATAATAATATAATTATAAATAATTATTATTATAAATGTTGGTGTTTGTTGTTGTTGTTTTATGTGCATGTGTGTGTGTGCTATTGAACTCACCATTGTCTTTACTTGAAGGTGAATACCATCAAATAAGAAATTTTGTTCTTCAGAGCTGGAAGAAACATGAAGATTTGCTAATAAGAAGACGATGCAGCAGAAAAGAGGACATTGTTTCAATTCCTTCATTTCTTTTTTCTTTTTTAGCGGTTCAATAAGTCTTGGTGTAGCTGATTAGTTTATGATGATATTGTGCAATCAACAACTTCTTTTTTATACTACCATTCTTTCCTTCTTTACGGTGAGATATGTTCTCGTGGGAAAACCAAAAATTCTTACCTCACTGTAAGGGAAGGTCATAGTTTCAAAAAGAACTGTGAATCATGAAGGGAAACTTTCATTCAAACTCTCGAGTACGAGTAGGAATTTCATACTCTGCATTCTTAGTGCTTGAACAAGTTCTTCTGACACCCTAATAGCTACCAGCCTGTCATTTTGTGTTTATGCATACACCACTTGCATTCTTTGTATCTGTGTGAGCCTCAATTCTCATTGTAGGAAAAGCAACATTATTACCTTGAGAATAGCACTCAATTGACATCTATTGTTACTTAAATCCTTGTCATTAGATCACAAATGGGGTGTGGCCTAATTAATTATATATACTCACAACTAGTATTCAGATCAAACTTTCAAATTTTTTTTTTTTTAAGTCTCCAGGTACAAAGTGAGCACGCTGACATCAATTAACATTTAGCTCCATTGATAAATGTCAGGTTGCCAAGTAAGATATCTTTTCACTGCTATCATCAACTAGCACTGGTATAATGTGCATTTTTTGCCTGCATTGTGTTAGTAGTTCGAAGGATAGGTTGTCTGGAAGAAAGAGAAATATGTATACCTGTCATTGTAGAAGAATTGAGGAAGATAATTTATGAGGCTTTATCAATTAGTAACATGCATACCTATGTATTGACTCTACTGGACGAACTTCTTGGAAAATTGATTTTATTAATGGCATAAAATATTCAAATTTTCATATTCACATCTACGTATTTAAGAAGCCAAAAGAATTGCAGTGGAATAAGTCTCGATTGAAATGCACAGATAATACTGCCAGTCTCTCTCTTCTTCTTCAATGACTAACAAGTAGCTACACATGAATACTTTCAGTTTTCATAATTTTGCATTTTAAAACTAAAAGTGTTTGATAAGTAATTTATTCATTTATTTATTTGTTTATTTATTTGTTTGTTTATTTGGTTTATTTATTTAGTTATTTATTTATTTGTCTGTTTGTTTGTTTGCTTGTTTGTTTATTTGTTAGTTTGTTTATTTGGTTGTTGGTTGTTAAGTAATTTATTTGTTTGTTTATTTATTTATTTATTTATTTATTTATTCATTTATTTATTATTTATTTATTTATTCATTTATTTATTATTTATTTATTTATTCATTTATTTATTATTTATTTATTTATTCATTTATTTATTATTTATTTATTTATTCATTTATTCATTTATTTATTATTTATTTATTTATTTATTTAATTTATTTATTTATTCTTTATTTATTTTTCTTATTTTTATTTATTTATCCATTTATTTATTTATTTATTTATTTATTCATTTATTTATTATTATTTATTTATTCATTCATATTCATTTATTTATATTTATTTATTTATTCATTTATTTATTATTTATTTTTTATTTATTCATTTATTTATTTTTATTTATTTATTCATTTATTTATTATTATTTATTTATTCATTTATTTATTATTTATTTATTTATTCATTTATTTATTTATTTATTTATTTATTCATTTATTTATTATTTATTTATTTCATTTATTTATTATTTATTTATTTATTCATTTGGTTGTTTTTTTTGTTTGTCTGTTTTATCTTTCATTTGTTCACTTATTTATAAATTTATTTATTTATATTATTACATTATATTAAATGAACTGAATTATACAAAAGTGGCTCATTGAGCTAAATATATTTATATAGTCATAATATTTACTGCCACACAATCATTTTTCACATTCTTCTTTCAAATTTTCATAAAATAACTACTAATTTTTACCAAAAAAAAATTTAAATCCCCCAAACCACATTCTAAATAAAGTATCAAGGTGTGTGTGTGTGTGTGTGTGTGTATGTGTGTGTGTGTGTGTGTGTGTGTGTGTGTGTGTGTGTGTGTGTGTGTGTGTGTGTGTGTGTGTGTGAAGTTTGAAGTCATTATCTTGAAGGGGTTTAGTTGCGCAGGGGTGGGAAAAGGTTTTGATGATGATGTCTTAGAATGTGGTTTTTCTGCCCATTTTAGCTCATTATGAAGAGCTTCAGATGGGCTATGTTTTGAGTCTCAAAGTGTAAAACAATATATACATGCACAGTAAAGTTATGACAAAAGAAAAAAAGATAAGAAGTAAAACCACAATTATGGTGGAAACCCCACCCCCTTACACTAGTATTAGTGTTCTGAAGCCAATCCAAATACATGTTTAAGTTGCAAAAGGAAAAAGCATTTAGGTTGATTGTCCACAGCATCGAGAGCTACAACACATTTGTGTATATAATGCAGCTCAGCTATAATAGTGTATTGCTGTTATATGTGTATATAATGCAGCTCAGCTATAATAGTGTATTGCTGTTATATGTGTATATAATGCAGCTCAGCTATATAATAGTGTATTGCTGTTATATGTGTATATATATGCACAATATTGGCCATGAAAGTTTTTATCAGTCCTTGCTTAAATAGTATGTATAACTTTTTAACCTTGAGAGAATTCAAAGGTCATAATGAGTGATAATAATGGGTTCAGGCTATAGAACAGCATATAAAAGAATGGAGACATTGACTTGTACATATTACACAACTTACAAGTTGCTAAGACAACACATTATAAAACATACAGCAGTCTCACTCAGGTCATGTTTTATTTCAATTCTAATCTGGGTTTCAGACAGACTATGGAATCCCTGGGATTCCCCCCCACTTCAAAATATTTTAAAAAATTTGAAGAAGTGTTGGACATTTTTAAAGAAACTAGCAGTAGAGTAACTAAGCATAATTTTTCGTACTTATGCTCATCATTAATAATTTTTTTCATAAAAAATTAGTCATTCAATAGCAAACTATAATAGACTGTCTAGTGTTCATCTAATAATCTGATTGATAGTTGTGACTAGCTATACCATTTTCACATGGCTATGGTAATTGTGACTCTACAAAATCCCCCCCCCCCCCCCCCCCAACCCCAGCAAAAAATCCTGCATGAATCCCTGCTAATATCCTATATATATATCTCTGAAATAATTGTCAATTTTGTCTGGATTCAATAATATTGAAGTCAAGCATGTTCAGTTATTGCTGCTGTACACTGGTAGAATGATATCAGTGCAGAACTATACAATTTGCCCTCTTGAGAATAATTATGGCAGGTGGTGGTACACTTAAAGCAATCTACTGATCTACTTTTACTAGCACAGTTTGAACATATGCACAGGAAGTCTGAACCATATAAAATACTTCACCATAGTTAACATCCGCAAAAGATCTTTCCAATTTGGTATATCAAAACACAACAATTAAAAACGAAATATTTTCTAGGCAGACAAAATGTCACAGGGTTTTATAAAAGCCTTCAATAGCCAATTTTCTCATGATACAATAGTGGTGACAAACGTAAGAAAGATTAAAAAAATAAGATCCTGGGAGAAATGGCTTGATCATGCCACAACAACGCTCTATTAAAACATTCCCAAACTGCTATTATTTCGTGCTCAGACTGTCTCAACCTCACTTGTGTCAATTGCCAGGGTAGAGTGGAATGTGCAACAATATGAAGACTCACGAAGATAATGGCAATGTAATCTTCAGTGTGCAGAGAAGGCTGCAGGATTGAGATTGAGATATATGAACATCGTATACACGTGCTTATTATTAGTCCACTCTGGGTTGAACTCTCTATCTCCATCCACTGATAATGCCCCAACATTCCAGAAAGTCAATACTAAATACCAGGTCTTCTGCCACAAATTCCCCTAATCACGACCCATAACATTATACATTTGTGGTGCTTCTAGTAATTAAGCAATAATGTAAGTACACTTAAAGCCTATATATTTGCCTGCCTGCATTCTATCTTTAATATCATTAGCCAAATATTATTAGTTAGAACAATATCTGCTATTAATAATAATTTTAATTTTATAGCTATATATCCCTATTATTCTTCATAACATTTATATAATATTTTCTTTACTATTGATGAAATGCAGTATGAAGAATAGCACATGAACAATATGATACAGTAGAGTATGCCACGCTAAGTGAACTAGTTTAATAGCCTTTGAGATATGAACCAGTTTATTTGAAAAGATCACACCATATTAACTGCACACAACACCCGAAATCAATACTTCATCCCTCAGGTATTGGCGCAATGCAGTGTTGTCCGGGTTACTGCAGTTGAAGTGGGTGCCAAGCCAAGCTGGGTAGTCAAATCGATGGTTTGAAGGATCATCTTTTCGTATTACTATAGAAAGTTTTCGCTGAACGGCTATCAATTCTGACTCGTAGTCAATCCAACTTTTTAATCCTTGGAGCTGTTCATCTGTACAGTTAAAAGTTTGTCCCAATAATGTGTCTACTTTTGTCTTCAGCTAAAAAATAAAAGAAACACACAATAATTTTTGCGCTAATAATTTTATCACAAGTTTGACTTACCCATGCACAAGTGTTATTAGCAGTAGCTTGCATTATTCTAGACAACACTTGATCTAAGTCACTCGTAATAATGAAGTTTTTCTGAAGATTATACAGTTCAATTAAGCTGGTAACTGCCAAGCTGAATTCTCTGTAAGGGAATGCTGGTCTCTGTTTCTATAAGCATTCATTTAATTGTCAATGTATGTCACATTTCTCAGGCAATATGTACTCACCATTGTCTTTATTTGCAAATGAAGTCCATCCAATAAAGAACGTCTTTCTTCAAGAGTACAAGCAGAAAAATGTATAATTGAAATTACCACAATAATGCAGCTAATAAAAGAAAGCTTCATAGAACTCATTTTCAAAGTTATTGTCCTGACTAAGTGCTTAGTTGAAGTAGTAAGTTCACGGTGACTGCACTCAATTCTCAAAAACTTTTTATACCAACGCCATTTCCTCTTGTTTTTTTAATTCGACGAGGAAAGAATCCACAAAAGAAGCTGGGAAAAGCCAAAGAATTTATTTTTCTTGCCTCACAGGAAACTGAGTATATTCACAGCTGCAGTGAATTGAAGGGGGAAATTGCAACTATTTCAATATTTAACAAAAGAAGACAGAAGGAAGAAAATGAACATTACACTTTTGAGTATGACATTGCTTAAATGACATCATTAATAGTTATGCAATTCAAGGATCAAATATCATTACCAGATACAGTAGAATATCAGTCATCTGAACCCCAGTTAACTGAACACCCAAAATCTAATAGCAGCACATGCGGACATGAAGAATTGCTTGACCACACCCCTTCATTATTTTCTATGGTGTTCAGTTATTTGACAACTCTCTGTCCCAACGTGTTCAGATAACTGACATTTTACTGTAGTTATATTAGTTGAATAAACCATATTGCATGCTTGTCTAGCCTACCTGCCAGTTTTTATGTGTCTGTCCAAAGCAACTGTTAATCTGTATGTTGGAGACCTTAAAAAAACAATATGAGCTTTCAATACAACTAGGTCAATCATTTCCTCTAACCTGTAAAAATATTGAATGCTCACTGAAAGTTTAAAAAGAATCCATTAAAAATATTGATCAAAAATAATTCACCCTGGTGAAGTGGCTACATAATGAATCTATGGGGACCAACCCTTTTACAGTGTATAGCTATACCATCTGCATCTAGCACATTGTAAAATATACATAGCTAATTCTATAGGTAGTCCCTAATAACATGTTTTCCTAACACTTCCCATTTCCTCCACTCCTTTCCTTCTATTGTGACTGTTTCAGAAGGCATTAGGTGTCTGAGACATTCCAGTGTGAAGGAAGTCACACTTACACATTGTAACTAGAAGACTGCAAGTGAAATGGCATTACCCTCAAACCATTTCCAGAAAATAGAAAAGACAATAGAAAGGTATAGGTATGTATTATATATCTCCACAACCAGACATTTCTTAATTCTAATTACAATATAACAACAACAACAACAACAATAATAATAATAATAATAATAATAATAATAATAATAATAATAATAATAATAATAATAATAATAATAATCACAACATTTATATTGACAATGATAATAATAATTAAAATAATAATAATTTACTATCAGTTGCTCGTCTGATGCCGTAGTTCTTGTGGATTAATTGAGTAACTAATTCCTGATGACTGCCAATTTTTCATTCAATTTTAAATAAAAAAAATTGTTGTTGACTTTTTTTTAATTTTTTTATTTTTATTATTTGCTTTATTTGTGCTTCATCCAATAGCTAAGTGATTATATGACCAGTGTCCTAAAAAAATGTATTTTTCACAATTTTTCTCTTTGCTTTTATGCTTCATCTGCTACCGTTTTTGACGGCTTGATTGCTTTTTTAAAGATAGCAAAGAGTGAGTGTGGCGCACGTGGCTGCTAAGCCAGTAAAACTTCAGCTTGATACGCTGAGTGGCAGTCTCTTCTGTGACCTAAGAGAAGCCATATTACCATGTGAAAAAATGAGGAAAATTCCAGAGGCTAACTTAATAAGCCACACCCATTTAATTGGTCTTACCAGATCCACACATGCATTGTGGTAGTTCTCCGCGTCGCAGCGATTCTGCAGACGACCGTTGGATAATCCTCCTCAATGCTGTACGAAGCCTTACTGGTCGCTGTTATCCTCACAAATCTCACCGGTCTGTCTAGAGGTAAAGTACAATAAAGTATTGTAGCTGTTTATTTGGAAATAAGATGTAGTCCAGAGTTCGCTAGCTAGCTAATGAGTTGCTGTGTTCCTATGATGGGTTTATGATGCAATATATTGCTAGCTATTACCAGATGTTTGTTGGTTGGTTTTACTATGGACAAGTGTCATCTAATAGAAAATGATAGTTAGCTAGATTTATATCTATGTAAATCTATATGCTAGCCTAATGAATTGCAAAGTTATGATATTTGTTTGAGACTAAGCTACAATAGAAGTGATCAAAACATGCCAGCATCCACATCATGCAACAACATTTTCAAGTTTCCTGGTTCAGAGGTCATGCAGTAGCTAGCTCTCTTGACAGCAAAACTGGGATGGGCACTATAATATTATTCAATGTGGTTAGTTCACACTTCTTTAGAACAAGGCAGGTGGGTGACACTCTTAGAGACAGCTTATGTTGGAGCACACCTGCAGGGGGTTGCATGAGGTGTCTGAGCGTGTGATAAAGCCTTGTAATGCTTGTGGACTGATAAATGATTGTGGCTTCAGCTGTACCTAAGGGGGTTTCCAAAAACTATATAAGGGAAAAACACAACCACAAACAAACAAAAGAACAAACACCACACCAACTAAATTAACAACAATAGAGAAACAACTGCGAACAAACCAAAAATAAAATAGCTGCAAATTCAAAGAAGGTAAAGTAGAGCCATTAATTTACTATGAGTGATCAAAATTGTCTGTTAATATGTTTGACCATTTTTGAAAATCAGTCAAGGAGGCAAGAATTAATGGATTGTTTGCACGTGCTTGTCCAGTCCATGATATCTTTCCGATGAAGGATGAGCGTAAGAACGTATGAAAGTCTTTTGCTTTGAATAAGTAAATTGAGACATCTTGTGTCAGTGGCTGATCTAGAAAACGTTTACAGGGGCTGATCTTGCTGCACAAAAATATGCAATTTATTGCGACCACACCCATTTTTTACTCATGCTTTACTGAACCTTGGTGAAAAGTTAATACTTAATATTGTGATAACTTATTTATGAAGATTATGCAAAGTTACAAGAACTGATTTCCAATTAATGTGATTAAGAATATAACAATGAATATCATTAAAATTAGTGGGTGTCATGTCACCCTATTCACCCCACCCCCCTCTTAAGGTAGTGATGTAGCATCATCTATTGTCATCAGCTTTTTTTTATAGGCTTTATAGATGAAGTTCAAGTAATTTTATTTTATTTTTTGCATACACTTCATCTTTTTAATTTTTTGGTATTTAAATTTGTTAATTTTCAGAGCTTAAGTGTGTTAAAGATGAGTCTCGCCATTGTAGCACGTGCACATGCACATCAACAGCTGGTGCTCCAAGGTGCTACATTGCACGCAGCAAAATAGGAAATCAAGTAGTTATTTTACGGGGATGTGTTAACCTGCCCGCTAACCAGTTGACCTCGGAACAGTCTCAGTGCCGTAGCGTGACTAACAGTCACGTCGCTTGCTGCTCCAATGAGGACTACTGCAATAATGTTTCACGCCCTGAGGACCTTACATCGACCACTCCCAGTTCCTCCGACATATCTATGCCGTCCACTGTAGCTGCAAACGTCTCTGTGATTGATACAGGTGAGTACGAGTGGGTGTAAGTGGGTGTGGTATGTTTCTAGTAGAGCAGAGTCGAGAGGTCTGAGATGTTATTTGAGTCGACCAATTATCTCTCTTTGAGCGATGAAGTATTACTTTGTGTGAACGTGAATACATCTCGCTGAGAGGTCGTTGCCGAAGTACTTAGAGAAGTCAAAGCAATCAGCAGTGAGGTGAATAATCTACTATTGAGCAAGTCACTGAAGTAGAAATATGCGTGTGGGTGTGTGGTTTTTGTTTTGAAATGTACACACATTTGAAGCTACATTAGAAGGTGCAGTGAAACTACAGGAGATTGAGAAACATGCAATTACAAGCACAGATAGCACAAGTAGTTATTCATTCCAAACTTTCATGAAGTGAATGAGTGAATCTCGTGTGTGTCTGTCCCTTTTCATCTCATCCGACAGCTTGCCGGTTGCTATAGGTAACGCTCCATGCATCGACTCTTCAGTGCTCACAACCAAATAATTGGTCTCTCTTTCATCTCCAAAAGATGAGTCGGAAGACTAAAAAGCTCTCATAAGAATAGCTGAGTGTATCAAGTGGCATCAGGGTAAGGCATTCCTGGGTGGTCATCATCTTCAAGATCAGCTACTGGGTGGCTAACTAACGAGTTGGTCACGTGACCAACTCGTTATGGTTACGGTAAAAATATAATAAAGTGTAGTTATACAACTACACTGTTATAATTTCACCGTAACCATAACGAATGATATTTCTAATAGCTACTTTAAAAGGAATCACTGACAAACAGTTCACTCAAGTTCAAAATTTACTCAGTTCAACATCAGGGAGTGGTTGGTTGGGTATTACACGAGAGTTCAGTTAGTTGGACTGATGTCTTGAACGGCGGTCATAATTGGCTTCATGGGTAAAAGTTTGGTCTCACTATTTCATGAATGGAGCTAACACAATAAGTTATAAGTGTCCAATGTATTGCAAAAAAAATTATAGAATAATATATTCTCCCAAACCAACAAATTACATAGTGCCATTATCAAAATGTGAAACACATGATAGGATTACACGATCCTAAGATCTTCTAACCACTTGAAGACAATTAGAAATCTTACAACTGAATCAAATGTAATCCTATATCACAGGAAGTCTCTGTAAGGAAGGTGTTGTTTAATTAATTAATAAAATATCTTGTACTGAAACAGAATATACAGTGCCACTCGGAGGCTTCTCAAGGAACTTCCTCTTTTCTCTTCTAAAAATAGTCCTTAATGATTGCTAACTTTAGAGAACTAACTTTGCACAGAAGCCACTTCTTTTAGAAGGAAGTCGGACATACACTAAAATGTGTGAACTAATCATTTAAGGCATGTGTTGTACAATAAAGATATCGTAATAGCAAATTTATTCTTGTTCTAACAGCCAACATGTTAGATGTATTCTCTCTCTCTCTTTCACAGGATTTTTTTAAAACAATACAGAATTAAAAATATTTGGTCGCCACTGGGAATTGAACCGCTTGTTTAACGCACAAGCGCTCTGCCACTGAGCTATGACAACCAGCCGGCAAACAAACACTCCAATTCTGTGTTTATACTGTTAAGGGGTACTGCTATGCTACAGTCTCACTCTCAACAGACCAACGAAAATTAATTTTTTCCAAAAATTCTTATTATTCTTTGAATTTTTTTTTTTACTCCACTAATTAATACTTCACAATTTCTTTCTCATCTGGAATCCTTAGTGCTATTACCAAAAAAATTTCTCAGACCAATCAGGTGTCAATACAGCTGTGCAATGAAAAATGAAAATACTGTCTTCATAGGAGGAGATAAACATGCAAGCGACACTCACTGATACTTCCAACGTGAAACTAATTCAAGCACTCAGTTAACTTCTCAGCACAGAACAAAGCTACAGTTGTGCAGGAAATTATTTGCTCACGTCATTACGACATAGGGGAGCGTTACCTACAAAGTTACCTATGCAGAGCTGACAGCTTCGCGCTTTATCAAAAATCTGAGTAAATTGATACCTAAATCAACAAAATTGTCAGTATCTCCAAATCAGATCGTGACGATACTGGACGACGACTATAACCCTCTCGTGCATGGGCACTGAGTACTAGAAGACCCATACCAAGGCCTGCTCAATCAAGAAATGAAGCTAGAACTACTATATGTGTGGGAGGAAATTGTTATTCAAAATTTTGGAACATTAACTTTGCGAGTTTTGCATATAATCTTTTTTAAAGTATGTATACATATCCTCATATTCTCAGAGGCAGTACTATTGATGTTGGGATACTGTGAACTATAGGAGGATATTTAATATACAAATTGTGACATATAACTGGAAGGCTATGAAATATATGCTAGCAACTGTCCCTTCAGGATGTTAAGCTTCTAGTCTGAATGCAGCTGCTGCCAGATGCTTCAGGCAATCCTTATTAATGCTAAAAAGGCATTATGTGGTTGCCAGTGTAATTTGGCCATTAATTATGATTTAAAGTTGCACAATGTCATGTTGTGTGTTAAAGATAACCTGTAGGTCTGGAAGTTGAATGGAGCTGCATATAGACACACTTTAAATAAAATTCCCTTCACTAGGTTTTGGTGTCATGTTAATAAACTTCCAAGTTTCAATTCTAAGAGGAAAAAACACTAGCTTTAAGGGCTAATGGCTGCTAGAAACTATAAAAGTGGGTGAAGTTAAATTTAAATTATTGATAATTCGATGTTTATATCCTAATAGTGGTATGAAGCCATAAACCACAAGACCCGCGTGGCTTTCACAGCCCATAGGTGTGGGGAATTCCATTGTAACAGATGCTCTTCCTCTAATGCTGTTAATTATCACACAAGTGCTGAATGTGCACATTTTCATGCATGAGAGCAACTTTTCCGTCATAGGATTAATTAAGACGCAGCGAGTCCATAATTCAACCCTGTACTCTAGTTTATAGGCTCTTCATCCTTTCCACCTGTTAGAAGTGTAGGTGGGATATTGCCTTGTCCCATACCATACACAGCAAAGATAAATGAATATCATCTTAACCCTTAACCGTGCAGCAATACATTTTAAAGTACAATTTTCAATAATAGTTTTAAGCGTGATTGCTGAGGCTAGCATGTTATTGTTAGTGCCATCATTTTCTCCATATTTCAAAGTACGTACTGATTGCATTTCCATTTGTCTAAATAGAATTTTTTTTTTAATTTGAAAAGGTTGGAAATCATCGGCGAAGAAGGCCGCGGTTTTTTACTTTATCACTGATTTACAGGAAGATTCGTCCCGTTAGGACTCCAGTGACAGCAAAATGGAGGAGCTGAGCCACGGACGTGCTTCTGCAGGAGCTATAGAAGCTGGTACTTTCGACAGTATGAGGTACAATTTATCCAATAGTGAGCACGGTGGCTCAGTGGTTAGTGAAAGAGGTGACTTGGAATGGAATGTCAATAAAATATCTAGAACTTCAATCAATTCTTTGAGGTGAGGAGATACTTCTTTTATCCCTTTAACTGCAAAGCAAGATAACAGCAGTGACTGTAACATAGTTAACACAGTAGAGTAATATATTTCTACCTATTTCTAATGTTTCATATTCACATTATGTATCAAACTGAAGGAAAAGCCATGCTCTTTCAATTGGTAGTATTGGTGATTTTAATTAAAGCTTTGTTGAGATAAATATTATAATTATAAAAATAACCAGAACTTTTTAATTAAACAGTTTAATTAGGTGCAGGGGTAATATCCCTCACAAGTTACAAAGATTTATTATTAGGTGTAGCTCTCTTTCTCTTGGTCGGAGTGTGGTTCATTTAGTAATTATGGTGCGTGCTACTGAGTGCATTTGTAGGAAATAAAATATTAAGACCATTATAAAACTGAAGTTAATGCCATTACATATGTAGATAATTGTCACATGTGCTGTAGCCGTGGATTCCTGTGCTTGTGGCTTCACATGTAATTTATCTGATTCCTTCTTAGTGACACGCTGAGCGATTGTCTTCAGTAATTTCCCTTACCCATATTCAATGAGGAATGTGAGAGAGGATGGAGGTCGGCGCTTGCCTCACTCATCCAGCACACTGTGGTTTGATTCTAAGCATGTCAATACATTCCCCTCCAGTGATACCTTACCAATAACACAGCAGTGTTATATCTGTATGGTTTCTAATAAACTGATTTAGTAAAATTCCATCTTTTGGTGAGCAAATAAAGCCCAGAGAGACACTATCGCAGGACAGTGCACGAAAGAGTCAGTTGTGTGTATGTAAGGTTACACCATGACTGGAGGTGCGTAGGGATTTACACAACCAAGGACTGAGGGTCAAGAATAAGTAACCCTGTACCAACCGAATGGAGTGGTGCAAACAACTTGTACCACCACGGCTCTAGGCTATAGGAAATGCATGAAAACTGATTTTTGATTGGATAGTTCACATATTATTTTCACTTCCTACAGTAGGTGGATATATATATATATATTTCATCACGAACTGAGCATTAATATGATTGGACGATTTGAACATACCGTGGTACAAATCTGTATAATGTGCTGGTTCCACCATGACTTGGAGATCAGTGGGATTTACACAGTTGAGGGTTGCAGGCTCGAGGATAGTGTAACCCGTGCTGATGCAATAGAATGATGCAACCAACTTGTACCGTAACTCTAGGCTGTAGGAAACGCAAGGTTCACTTATTCATTTCCTAGGAAGTGGGTATGAAATATGTTCACTGTAAATTGAGTAACCTAATCATGGTATCAATAATATTATATTGGATATATTTGTGACAATTTAGAAGCACGTGTGATGGTGGTGTACTATGATCATTATGATCATTGAGTAAAACTTTCAGGCCTAGCCCTGAGGCAGGCTAGAACATTTGAATTTTGTTTGTTATTGTTGTTTTAACTTCGTGCTCAGCGTATCACAGCAGTCTATTAGTATCCACTTTGTGAGGCTGCGCTCCGGGCTGCTTGATTATGTAGGAACAGGAACCGGGCTGCCTTGGTACTTGCTGCCACCAGTTCCAGTTATCACAACTCCCAGGTAGAACGATTAGGTAGCTACCTCCTGAATTTCCACTCAGCGTCAAGTGATTTAAGTTTTAATTCAAATACTCGAGTATGATGACATGGAAAATACAGAAACGGATAGAAAAGACTGGACCTATGACCTTGCGTGGACTGGCCTTAAATAGTACAGGCCAGGACACGCCTACAAAAGGAAGTTTCTAAAACAACTCTAATAAATGCTACAACACGTCTTGAAGCTACCACTAATTAGTTCCTTCCCCCCCACACACGCGTACCCACAAACTCTCTAACTACTTGCTAATGAGTTTTATTAACAAGTTTTTTCAGGCTCCTCAGCCTGCTCCTGCTTGCTCCTTCTCGTTCTTTGACTTTTCAGTCTCTGTTTCTGTGGCCCCACCCTCTGGGTGGAGTCACCTGCTGAATTCTGGCCCCACACACTTCAATTTCTCTGTTAAAAGATGTGTATAATTTATACTTTGTTGTGTTGCTAAAGGCCACTTAGGACTTCTAAAACTAGAGTTAAAGCAACCATAAAATTCCTGAGTTTATTATATATTTATAAAAGATCTTTGTAGCCTCTACTTTTTCTAACTCATATACATAGTATTTTGTTAATGGAACTAGTATTCAACTCATGACTAGTGTATATATATTTATTCCACGCTAGATATCTTCACAATGATATTTTTAGGTACGTGGACCCGTAAGATATCTCATGATATCACAATGTTATCTCATGGCTGTATTGTTATAGCAACCCGGGCCTGGGTACAAGTTAAAAAAAAAAAAAAAAAAAAAAAAAACTACTTCAGTGAAGATATCTATCTAGTGTGGAATAAACCACTTATTACACTCAGTCAGAGTGATATGGCTAGATATTTCACCATATCACACTCTGACTCATGTAATAAGTTATATATATATATTCCACCCTAGATTTCTTCGCAATGATAGGGCCATGAAATAACTCATGATATTTCACTGTTGTTATTTCAGCTGTTGTTATTACACACTGTACTCTCAAGCTAATTACCCCAGTAGTTATAGCAACCTGGCAAACTAGTCAATTTTCTTGGTTTTACAGCTACCTTCCTCTGGTGTAGCCTCCTACACTCAACTGGTTAGAGCTACTCTGCTGCTAAAATATCAGCTGGGGGTGTGGGTAGCCCCTACTACCAACTTTACTGTGTGTTACCCTACCTCTAGTACGTTTTAACAGTGAATCAATGAATCAGTGAATCGTGTGGAATAAACCACTTATTACACTTATCAGAGTTATAATTATATATATGGCTAGATATTTCACTCTCAGGCTTTATTTTAACTCTCAGGCTTATTTTCACTCTGCCTCTGGCTTGTGAAAATAAATTAGCCTGCTCCGTGAAATATTTCGCCATATCACACTTTGACTCATGTAATAAGTACTATATATATATATATATATATATATATAAATACACACAGTATACTTATTATTGTTGCTAGGTAAACTTGCTTACAAGTAATCTGTGCCACCAGTTTATTATTATTTTGTACATTAAGCAAACCTGTGTGACTTACACTGTCTAGGTCTAGTTAGCTTGAGGGAGTGTGCAGTACAGTGCAGGTAATTAAGGATCCTGATGGCAGTACTACTAACTTGGGTGTGGATAGCTTGGCCCCCCTTCAGTATCCAGCAACCAGCAACCTTTTGATCTTTTGATCATGTTTAGAGCTCATTAATGCATCCTCCCTCGCCGGTATTATGAAGTATAGTAATGAAGTTAAATGAGATAATGCAGTGGTTACAGGTTCAAGCTACTCTGCCCAAGTTGGTTTTTTTTAATCCTCAGCTGTACTAAAGATATCAGTGGAATCATTATCAAATAACATCTCTTTTTTACCAGACAACTACAAGTGTATGCTTTTAGTGGTGGCTATATCACCCAGTATATCTGTGAATTGTAGCTTGGTTGCCTCCAGGGTTAACCTGTGGCGCTTGAACACCACTACACTCTGCCCCAATCCAGTACACACTTAATCCAATGCACACATTTTAAATGTGATAGCATATGACCCATTACATACTAAGATGGAGTCATCAGCAAAAACACACTGACACTAACAGCAAGAAAACCATAATACAATTAACAGCTGCATTTATCTATTAATATACAATTACAGTTGCTATCCAATTCACTTTACACGTGTGTGTTGCTGTGGTAATCTTTTTATACACTTGCACTCTATCACATGTGTGTTGCTATGGTAATCATTTTATACACTTGCACTCTATCACATGTGCATTGCTGTGGTAATCGTTTTATACACTTGCACTCTATCATGTGTGTTGCTGTGGTAATCATTTTATACACTTGCACTCTATCACATGTGTGTTGCTGTGGTAATCGGGAATGCACTTGCACTCTTATCATTTTTAGTGCTTGGAATTTGGTGGGAAAAAGTCAAGAGTTAAAATCATAATGAATCAAGAGTGAGGGTATTCGAATGTTTTGCTGTAATCCCGTATTTATTATATTGTTCTTCACGTTTGCTGCAAAGCACAGTACTTTAGTTAGGAGATGTTAGGAGGTGCTTGATTAGCAAGAACTGGTGTGTCTTGTGAGGTGATATGTGTGTGCTGGAGTTTGAAGTGCTGTGCTTTTTTTATCAGGTGGGACTAATTGAAAATGATGACCCTTGTGTTCCATCTTTGTACAAGTTATACATGTTACATATACATATAATGTATATTATATAAACATCCTTATATAAATATCATGTGCACTATGTAATAGTTAAACCATGCATTTTATCATTGAACCTTCCCAAGGGCGGTTATGTAGCAAAAGCTCCGAGAGTAGCCATGGTTTAACTGTTTTATACCATAGCTACCATTGCGAATTTCTGTCCCAGTACAAAGTGTGTGCAACATAGGAAAAATATACAGTGCCTGTGGAATAATTTTTAATTCATGGCTGTGTTACCATAGCAACTATGGTGTAAATTTTGTTATATTCATTATGCACAAGTAAATATTTTAAACTGTTGTTTTCTACCAGATCGGCTATTTTATCTTTACTGCATTTGCATAACTTCTTGCTAAATAAGTTGCGACATGTTGTATGAATTCAGTGTGGCATATGTCTAACTTATCAAAATGCTTTACAACAAACAGGCAAAGTTGTATGAATTATTAGATTTTAATACCTACTCACTTACTGACATAAAGTAATATTTATTTACAGAGCAGAAGAGGCAGTATACTGTCAGCCATATTGTCCCAGCAGTGGTGGTTTGTCTTGTGCTAGTTGCTGGCTGCCTTATTTCAGTCACGGTGTTGTTCTTGAGGTTTATGAAGATAAAGGCACAAAATAACGCAATGCCGGGGCCATCACCTCTTCATGATGCGTCATGTAGCAGCTACACCCTCACGTCAGGAAGTGGGCGTGGTCAAGTAAAATTGTCGGTACGTACTATCGGGCAGTCTATTGCAGTGTCTGATTTTGTTGGTCAGGGAAGGTTTGGCCGAGTTCTTGCAGGCTACTACCAAGGAGAGCTAGTTGCTATAAAGAAGTTCACATCCAGAGAAGAAGAGTCATGGAGAACGGAGACTGAAGTTTATGATTTGGGATTATGTCATAGAAACATTTTGAACTTTGTTGCCAGCGATATTATATCGAGTGATGGGACGACTGAGCTGTGCTTGATTACCCAATATCACCCACATGGCTCCTTGTATGACTATTTACACAGAAACACCGTAACCATGGCAGAGATGATGGTCATGTGTGTGAGTATCTTGCGTGGGCTGGTATACTTGCACATGCCCATTCAGGGCACGTCTCGTAAACCTGCTGTGGCCCACAGAGACTTGAAGACTGACAATATTTTGGTGAAGCAGGACCTAGAATGTTGTATGTGTGATTTTGGTCATTCGGTAATCGAAACTGGTGGCAACCGAGTGAGGCGGCCAGTGAGCATGTCACAGGGATCACGACGTTACATGGCACCGGAGATCTTGGATGGAACTATGGAAACACATGCATTTGATGCATACGTGGAAGTGGATGTTTATGCTTTGGGTGTTGTGCTGTGGGAGCTGGTATCTAGATGTGACCTTCCAGAAAATTGTAAGATTTATTTGTCTCATATGAATGAATGAATGAATGAATGAATGAATGAATGAATAAATGAATGAATGAATGTATGTGTGTATGTATCTGTGTATGTATGAATGTATGTGTGTGTGTATGTATTATGTCGTATCTCTCTTCCCCTCCCCCTCTCTTCCTCATTCCCCTGTTTCTATTCAATGTGAGATGCTCAATAAGTGTAAATGTTTCCTATGCAATCACTTCAATACGATACAAGAAATTTTTTATAACAAATCTTTATAAATTGAGTATTAGTTAGCTAGATAATGCAGTTATAGAATCTGTAATTTTTACTAATACCTGGAAAATTGAGGCCAGCTAGGCTCTGTAGGGTTTGAATGCAAGTAGCAAACAATAAATGAAAATGTTTTACTCTATGTATGACCCTTTACCAACTGTATAGTCTATCACACTGAATCACGTATTTGCAGAAAGAGGTGATTATATAGGTTAATAAAAAATATTATTTTCCGGGACAAAAAGGAATACTATCTAGGACCAGTGACGAAGTTAAAAAGTCTGGGATAGTCCAAGTCTATGCTAAAGGTAGTTGCTGATTGATCTCGTTAGTAAAACCACTCGCATTATTCATACATGCATGCATTTTATTGTGGACTTACATTATACAGTTGCCTACCTTATTTTCTTGAAGCCTATGTGAGTATAGAGTCTTTTACATCACAAACTTGTAACAGCACAGTAGAGTTGACCCTCTTTTGACAGCATGAATATTCGTGGGACATTTAAAGGCCTCAAATGCACATACTGCCCAGTTATACTATATGTTTTTATTAGCTATTATTTACTGTTATTTTATCGGGACCCTTTGTACGCAAGGTATAATAATATGTTATACAATTTGGTGGTTGTCAGGATGGAGCCAGCTTCCCACTTGCTACTGCAATGTGTCTGCATATTTATGATTCTAAAAAAAATTTATGATCATGTTGTTTCTGTGACAGTGAAGAAATTGTTATTATTTATTGGCGAGCGAGCGAGACACTATCACGGGTAACATTGGGGATATTTGTTTGTATATATGTGTGGACGTACGCATGTCGTTTTGTACTTTGACCTTCGTGTTTATGTGTTTGTTTCATGGTCTACCCCTTCCCATATCCACTAAACGGAATCTTTCGGTTTAGCATCCCCCTTTGTGTTTGGTTGTTTTTACATGCCACAAGACACACTTAGGTCTTAAAGACACTCAACACTGTAGAACTTCTTGTTTTTTCAAGTCTCCCATTGTCAAAAGCTACTGGTATCAGAGAGTCAGAATGCGATATTAGATACTACAGAAAATACAAGAACCATTTGTGCTCAAGCATATCTCACTAGTTTTAGTGATGTACTTGAGCACAAATGGCGAGCGAGCCTAAGACTATACTATTTTTATATGAATGATTTTGACTTCTAATACTGAAGCTACTGAAAATAAGGTCCAGTTTTTTAATTACACATACACGGTAAAGGGATTTCAATGCCATAGCAACAACTCGCTGCAACTGTTTGAATTGAAGGAAAAAGCAACAAAACAATACACGTTATTTAAACGTTTTCTTTGTGATATTCTTTAGCTAAGTAGTGGCTGTAAAGGACAATGCTTTGACACAACTGGACATACACCTACACGAGACTTACCTTCGCGGTTAGTCTAGTGGACAATGCATATTCAAGTAAATACTGTTGTGTACAGCTTGTAACCATGACAAAGAGCGCATTGACTTACCACTGCCACTAACTCGAATAGAAATGGAACTCCCGTAAGTTTTCACGTTTTAACTGCACCCGCAAAAGAATTCAAAACGGTAAACAATTCATTTTCTAGGGTGATATGGGTAATGATTGTTAAACTTGAGGATTCTGTTTAGTGAAGTTTGGGACAGGGTCGACCACCGAACTAACACAAAAATATGTGAAGGTCAAAGTACAAATGACATATTTACGTCTCCACATATATATAAAACAAACATCCCCGATTTTCAATTGAGACACAATTGAAAATCGGGGATGTTTGTTTATTTATTTATTTGTATATATGTATGGACGTATGTATGTCATTTTGTACTTTGACCCTCGCGTTTTTGTGTTAGTTATGTGTTCGACCCCGTCCCAAATGTCCAGTTGTGTCAAAGCATTGTGTGTTACAACCACTACCTTAGCTAAAGAATATCACAAAGAAAACTTTTAAATAACGTGTATTGTTTTGTTGTTGTTTTTTTCCTTCAAGCAGTTGCAGAGAGTTGTTACTATGGCACTGAAATCCCTTTACCGTGTATGCGAAATTTAAAAACTGGACCTTATTTTCAGTAGCTTCAGTGTTAGAAGTCAAAATCATTCAAAATAGTATAGTCTTTAGGCTCGCTCGCCATTTGTGCTCAAGCACATCACTAGTCTATATTTACAGATTATGTCTTTATGACCTAGTAGCATCACAATATAATTTTTATGTGTAGGTAAAGTGTCATCAGAATATCAACCACCCTTTCAAGGGCACGTACCTGCTAATCCTAGCATTGAAGACATGAGGAAAGCAGTAGTCCAGGAGAACAGGTATCCACTTGTTCCATCGTCATGGATTAACCATAAGGTTATTACATAGATTTATTTTGTTGTTGTTGTTTTGATGTTTGTTGGCCATCAAATGAAGCTACTAAAATTCATGCAGGACTCGATCACTTTTGTGGGAAAAGATTCGTTCTCTGTGTATGTGTGTGTGTATGCTCTACCTTGACATCAAATGGTTATTGGTGGTCTTCAGTGATGTAAACTTTGATCCAATAATGCAGTGGCAGAGTGATCAGCAGAGATTGAGTGCGAGTGGAGGGTTTGTTAGCTAATGCATAAGCTTCAGTGAATTGAATTTAATTCTGGACAATTCAATGAAGCCTTAGAAAAGAAATGTCGAAAAAGAAGCAGATTATAGGCAACACTGTTAGTACTTTTTCATTAAAGCACCGTTTTACCATTGCTTATTAACTCTCTTCCAACTGAATTAAAAAAGTTAATCAAAAATATTTTTAAAAGACTGGAATGGTGTCTTAGTTTATAAATATTTAACTGTGATTGTATGTGAGCTTATAAAATAAAAAATAATATAAAATTTAAGAAATAAAAGATATCATTATGATTTGTTGTTTCGAAATTGCTGAAGTTTGGCAATGCTGTGAAGGGTCAGCTTGAAGATTGCTGCTTCCATGGTTGGTCTTTCATGTCAGTACACAGCGTATGCCATGGTGAATGTTTTTGAGAATAAGTCAGTGCTAAAAATGACTGCTTCGATCACTCAGACCCTTATGGTGTAAATCTAGCTGATGACTTTGGCTCTAGCTGATGATGAGGCTTTTGGTGATGTCTTTTGTGTACCATTTTGCTCTCTGCTAAATTTCAAACGTTTCCATACTTGCTCACTCTCTTTGTACAGTATACTTGAGTTGGAATACATTAGTATTTTTCAATGGCAGTTGTTATGTGAGAAACTTTACATCTGTATGTTACCCACTGGTACATAGTAGTGTGTTTCAAACACAAACGGCAAGGGGAGAAAATTCTATAGGTTTCTATCTCTATTTTTCTGCTTAATAGTAAACTGAATTCAAAATGCATTCCCTTTTAACAACACTGAAATTCACCATTTAACGGTATATAAGAGAAGTAGAGTCTTCTTTTATATATGTATACACAAACAGCTTGCTTGAATTTTATACACCGCTGATGGTGTCTTGCTTAGCTGTGCTTGCCCACCAATAAAGAAACTATGCTTATTATTAAGTTTTGCATTATTTTGCAGGTACTGTCTAATTTGGTAGTCCTCATGAGAGAGTGCTGGTCTCATAACAGGAAAGCCAGGCCCAGCTCAGCATTCATCAATGGAAAACTCATTCAATATCAAAACTCTCTCAGTGACACTAAGCACTTCAAATGATTGTGGTCATCTGGGGTCTCTACGCAACCTACATAGCTTTGTTTTTTGTTCCATGTATAGTATGTACATATGTATAACCTTATGAAGGATTTTGAGCACTTATTAGAAATTTGAAAGCTGTAGCAGGATGGGCTGTTAGCTGTACTAGCCAATTATAAGGTAAAGAAAGCTATTAGACATGAAAGGTATGCTTTCTCATAGTCATCATAGTTAGTAAATTGCCATAATTTTCAAAACACTTGTTTATTTTAAGACACTTAGTTATTCTGTAGGATATAATCAAATAGCTATGGTGATGTTGAAGATTTTAATTTTCTTTATTAGTATTTGTTTCTGTAGTATGGGTTTAAAAACTAGCAAAATAATGATCCCTTCAACAAGCTCTGATGTTTTAAGATAGTCAGAGCAGCTAACTCTGTGACAGGATTATGAGGTCTCCAGGTAGCTAACAGTGCAACATAGCTTTAAAATCTAAAAGAATAAAGAGTTTCAGACGGCATTTACCTTGCCTTTTGGGTCGCAGATTTGTACGGAGGTAGTTAGGTCACATGGTCATGGTTACTGCAGGTTTCATGAAGATTACAATATTTAAGGATTTATTACCTTGAATTCTTATCAGAAAGATATTGTATAAAGAAGTAGCTGTATTATAATATGTTGACACTGGGTTACATTCCAGATAAGATACTGCATGAATTCGCTAGTGCCATGTCTTCTTCAGTGTGGTTATTCATCTGTGTTGATATAAAGCCAATAATAAGGAAGATAGAAGCCAAACATAGGGATGAAATTATCGCATAAAGAGGTTAACACATACTATGATGAGGGTATATTTAGAAAAGAGGGATACTTTATTCGTAGATTTATGTCTAAATCAGAGCAGCTCCCAGTTTATTCTTCAGTTATAATAACCAAACTCAATGTTCTTCATCTGAAATATTTAAGAAAGATTCGTAGTTTTTTCTTGCCAGATAAAATAGAATCAATTACAGCATTGAGCAACAATTTTTTTTTTAAGATCCAGAATCAAACCTAGCAAGAGCATTTTTTCATGTTGGTGTACCAATAAACTCGAGTGAGGACATTTAGAAAGACAAAATTGAAATTCCTGTAAAAGAATTGTCAGAATTAGAACATGCTCTCCCAGTAAACTCTATTTCAGGAGATGATATGACACATAATCTATTTATCAATTATGCAGCTGCTTCCATGATTTCAAGTGAACAAATCCTGTATTCAAAAATTGTAAGCACAAAGTATACTGTTGTTTTTCTGGAGGAAGACACACTTCTTTGATTGGGGGCAAAGTTTTTGGTGTAATAGTTGGAGAAATGTCTGGGGATTCTTCACGGACAAAGATCCTGATTCTCCATTAGCAAGTAGAGAGCACATAGTTAGTGGCTACAAGGCGAAGGTTGTAGAACTATCATATTCTAAGTTAGTAGATTGGCTGCTTGCTAACATGACAGTGTGTATGGCAAAGTCATTAGAAACTATGAAGACTTCAGATCTCGAATAGATGAAAATTGCATCATGTTATGGACTTATTTTAGACCTAGTCCAACCAATCCAACTTTACAAATATTCAATGTTGAAACTGGACAAATAGACTTACGTTTTAGACTATCTCTTTCATCCTGGGGTTCTGTTGCATGTGAAATCACAGATAGATGTATCACATACATGCTTCAAAAAGATTTTCCGCAAGTTTTGTAAATATTATACTTGCAATTTACTACTATTTTGATTAATTTTCATTTTTGCTGCGATTGTATAATCCAATTCATGTATGTTAGCCTCAAAAATGACTGTACAATAATGTAACTCTAAAAATGGTGTCAATCTTGAGCTTAGCAATGTGAATGAAAACTCTGGATGAAGCAAACATTATAGCTATTCTTTAAAACTAATTTCTGATATTTGTTGTCCAACCTAAAAGAATAATTCAATTTTTTTTGTGCATGGCTAATTAAGTCATTGAAGAATGATGTCTTTGTTTTTTGTTTGTTGGTGTTGTTGTTTTGAGCTAATATGTCTTAATAATTTGATAGATTAAATATAGTCCTTGAAGAATAACACCTTTGTATGTTTTTTTTTAAATGTATGTCTTATGCTTTAATCGATTAAATATTACACGGCTAAGTAAGTCAATGAAGAATGATGTCTTTGTTTTTTAGAGCTAATGTGTCTCTTTAGACTCATGCTAGAAGGCTACTGTCAATTTATGTTGGTTAAGAGTGTGTGTGTGTGTGTGTGTGTGTGTGTGTGTATTGTCCTTGTTGGATTTTTCAGGTGTGCAACCAGGGCAACAACTTGTTTCACTCTAAAGAATACAATAGCACTTGTGTGGTACACAGTAGTACCTGTGGCATAATGAAACTTCTTACCAATGTCCATATATTTTAGCCTTGAGGGAAATTGATATGGAATATGATGCACTTATAAAACTAATTTTGGCATGTCTCCATCTTCTCAATATACTGGATGGAGCGTCTCACTTCATAAATTTAATTGTCACCAAACTAAGTGAATGGCTAAAAAGTCATTGAAATGTAACGATTTCTGTTCTTGGAGTTAATGTGTCTTCAATTTTTTATGGATCACTGTCCACATTCTACATCTCTTCAAAAGTATTACTATACATTAAAGCATAGTTGCTAATTTTCAAATGATAGAATCCCAAAAATTTTCAAAACACTTAATAATATTTATGAATAACATTACTCTAACAAATTTATTCATAGCAATGCCTGGTGTTTCAATACTTTCTACAAACACAGATACTCATGTAGAAGTATGAGTCACTATTGCGAAGCAAGATGCTACAATTTCAAATTTGAAAATCATACATTTAGAAAAATAGATGACCTACAAGAGAAATCAGTTGAAAATGTGTATTGGTTTGTTTTTTTTTTTGCTGGAGTTTCTGATAAATTAAAGTAATTAAAATATGCCCTATGCCAAAGTGACCATTTATATATCTGTCTGATTTTCTGTTCAACAGTAGTCGAGTTTGTCTTGGTGGTTTTGCCAGTGAATGCATCATAACTACAAATCACAAAAAAATTGTGAAATACAATAAATGATACATAATCTATCCCATTATGCCTTTAGAACACAATTATATAACTACGATGCAAGCCAAGCTCACATTTTAGAGTATTTTTTTTCTCTCTTGCTCCAACACTGACGGTCTGCAGTCCTAGAGCACCAAGCAATTTCTCCCGAGTCAGTGTCAATGAGCCTTTCCTGAGACTCATGCACCACCTTGTCCTCAAAGTTACACTTCCTCTGCATATGTTTTCTGCATTGCTTCACCCCGGATCGCAGCTATACCTAGATCTAACATTTTATAAGACAGATAATTGATATGTCATTGTTTACATTAACAATATCTAATTTGGAATAACAAAACCATCTCTTTAAAAAATTGGATAAGAGAAAGTTGATAAAATATACTTTCATCCTGTAGGGGAGAGTGGACAACACCTCCTCTTCTGAGAGCCTTGACATCGGCACCAGTGAAGTGGTCAAGGTTGAGCCAGTTCTCGAGGATCTATATCTGGTCCAATACAGTAGAACCTCAGAGTTACGTACCCCTTGGGAAATGAGGTGTACGTAACTTTGAAATGTACGTAACTCTGAATATAACATAATTTAACTTTGTATTAAAATATTTAAATGACTAAAATACTATGCATACAGTATTTCAGCTTTATCCATGACTAAAGGACCACTTAATGGTGTACCCTTGAGTTTTGTTTGAACAAACCAGAATATACGGCACTATAAAATCTTTATCATTATCTCTCCTGACAATGCACCTCTTCTTCAGGCCACTAGGGTCTGCTGATAACTTTTCTATATTATTCTTCCTGTCTCTCTACCAAAAACATTATTTAAGCTTCTTCTGATTGTAACTCTTGCTATTTTGCAAAAAAAAAAAAAAAAAAAAAAATCGCGTCCACGACCCCGTACCAATCGCGATGTCCCTTCGCCGTTCCAGTTAATTCGGTTGTCTGATGTTGGATCTCAGAGGTTGTACTGTACTCACCTCTTGTCAATACTCACTTCTTGTGTCAGTGCCTTCATTATCTGGTAGTCATCTCCTCCTGTAGGAAGCAATATTGCAACTAAATGCATTATATAAAAAAACAACAACAAACAATCAGTTCAATTAGCTGTTTCACCAAATTATAGTCCATTCCATCATATTTGATATTACTAAAAGAGTCCATTCAATTCCACTAAATTGTTTCATTCCATATCACTGAACTATTTATCAGATAAACCATCCACACACACCCCCTCTCTCTCTAATGATGGCGGTTTAATCTCAAAGAACTTGTCAAAAGTCATCCTGTCCTGAGATGCCAACAAGTCCTCCTTGTTGATCTGCTGCTTGCTCGGCACCATGTCAACCACCAATATCTGGGCCTCCAGCCTCTTGTCTGCTTCAAGGATGTCTCGAAGAATCTGCGTCCTGTTCATGTGGTTCACACCTTCCTCCTGCACATGCTCGTAAGTATCCTCCACTAGAGACATAACACAATCAAGGTTGTCCAGGATGACAACAAAAGGCTGGTTCTGAATGGCCTCATTGAATAAGTTCAAAAATTGTTACTTTGAACACTGCATTGTCTGGCCTAGAAAAGTAAAAAAAAACAAAAAAAACAGAACAAAATAACAATCAAATGGAATGAATAAAAATTTTCAATACAAATTCCCCTCACCCCCAAGGGAAAAAATACATTCTGACAACACCAGACTTATCTTTAAAAAAAATACAGGTCCAACCACTTGGTAAAAGCATGGTAAGGTATCATCCTAGATCCTTTGAAGCTAACCAACACATGCTTCTTCTCCGAATCCACAGGTGTAATGAGAGCAAACATAATTCTGCTGCTGTACTTCAGAGAGACCAAAGAATTAGTAGACATACTCTGTGATGCAAATGCATGCCGTGGTGAGCACTGCTGCCATCAGGAACAGAGAGAGGGATGCCATCAGGAACGGAGAGAGGGATATGCATGCCGTGGTGAGCACTGCTGTCAGGAGCAGAGTAGAAACAAATACAACTCTTCTTCAGCACTGTAGTAAACTGAAAGAATAAAACAAGCAAAAAGTTGCTGTTGTTGTTTTTATTTTTGGTATTTTTTTATTTTTCAAGTAAAAGAAAGGGGGAGGGGGAACTCAAAAATAACAAAGCAAATGGGCTGCATCTATTTGAGAATATCTGGAAGAAAACAAGCTGCAAGGCGCATTACATAGCAATGCAATATAGAAAACAATTATACTGTACCTCAATGAACACCACATTCTGTTCTAGTCAGTCTGTTCTGGTCATTGTCCGTTCTACATTGTCTGTGGAGCAATTACGTCAACATATTCAAACAGTAAGTGACAAAATTCACAAAATACTAGATCCATTTAGTAGTGTGTACCATTCTGTGTACCTCATCACAGTGGTACACAGAGGTATAGATGTTGTATTGTTTGGTATTGATTGGTGTGGATTAAAAATGATTCAAAAAGCTAATTTTAAATACAGAAAACAAGATAGTATATATTGATGTATGTTAAAACAAACTCAACCACATCCCATCTTCTCCACATTATGGGGTGGAGACACATCAAAGCTTGTCAAACACAAATAGAACATAGCTGTCTTTGCCACTAATGGAAAAGAGCAGTGTGATTAAGATCCTCTACCAATATATATGTTGAGGCTGAATTCAGCTTCATGCCAGAGGTATGTTTTTTTTTGTTTTTTGTTTTTTGTTATACAAGTCTATACAACTGGTTAAAAGAAAAAGAAAAGACAATAAATATATACAAAAAGTTCAGGCTACACCGTCCAGGGAGGGGGGTAGGGTGGGGAGACGGTGGAGCCGCAGCGATGCATTGCCGGCCCGACATATAAAGCAACTGCCACGCGGCCAAACAGGTGACTGGTAGTTGGGGTGGAGTCAGAGTGCCGCACAGCGCCGATTCTCGATGGTCAGCCAGCCCAGAAATTTACGCAACGTGACGTAAAGACTTTTTGTGGTAAAAGAGAGGTACGTAATAGTCACGTGCGCCGTCACATGGAAAAAAAAAAAAGGAAAAAAGAAATGGCTGCCATCTGCGTAGTAGGATGGACAAGTTTGTAATAGTAGCCTCGGATAGTTTCAGATAGCACACTTCTGCTCTAGCATATGTGGACCTCTTGGGCAGAAAGATAAACCGGGTGATCGGAGTATTCGTAGTAGTAAGTTGAATGTTTACTTCTATGTGTTAAAAGGAGATGGTCGGACAGGGCCGATATTCATGGCACTTTATTGAAGCTTTGTTCTCGTACCAGTAGGATAAGCTGCTTTCAGTCAGTTTAGCGGTGGCATTGCACTGTTTAAGCTGTGTGATTACGTTTTTCTGGGTTTTTATACATATTTTTTGTAAAGGATTACCAGGTTCATCTGGTGAAGAGTTTAAGTGGGGTTTGCATACTTTAACCACTACTTGGTTTGACTGCTCTACCCACGGTTACTGCCTCTCTATGCTTTCTGGCTGCTGTACAACTTGATCCGTGTACCCAGGCTGTCAGGTGGGCAGGGAGATAGATAGCCTGGTACACACACTGACTATGCATGTGCTTAATTTCCCCTATGACTGGTTAATGTTGCGTCCCCATCCTACTCAAAGGTCACCTCACCCACCATCGTGCCTCCTTTGTGCTGACGGCTCGGTGACCCACTGGCTCTAACTACCCTTGTCACCTAATGTACCCACACCCCATGCTTATTCCCCTTACCTTTCCCGTCTCCTATTGACTGCCCCCTAGGTACTTCCGCAGCATTCTTGCTGAGTGGTTTGGCCGAGGTGGCTACCGGAAGCCCCTCCCCCAAGCCAATCTGTGTTGGTTCGGGGCAATTATATGGGGTAGGGCAAATGCCCCATTTAATCCCGGCAGCACACGTTATCACGGTAGGCAGCACGAAGCTACCCGCCGGAGTGTAGCAAATAAATGACAACAACAATAAGCAAAATAAATTAAAAAGCTAACTGGACAGTACCCCCATCCCCCTGAACTCAGTTAAGGTAAGGCGTGGGTGGGCGGGAATTAGTTTCCCACTCTTTCCGTTTTCCCAGAGGAGGGTAGACTGGCCGGAAAGGCAAATCCACCTGCTTTTTCCCCCACCTGACCCCACGTGATGCAAGGCCGCGTGCACCTTTCCCGCCTTGCAGACACCCCATTCCATTATGTCGTAAGAGTTCCCTCCTAGCATTAACCCCACCTAACTTGCAGTTAAATGGCCAATATTCCGTATATCTTCTGCACTCCTGTTTAGTAGCTTTTCACCTACAAGCTTGACGGAGACGGAGCACAATAGAGACAGTGGCAGATTCTGAAACATTTCAGTAAGCCTTGTTTGAACGAGTTCAAAACGAAGCTAGTGAAAACTACACCAAGAACCATGTGGTAGTGAATTGTTCGTGAATATGTGGTAGCAAAAAAAAGGAAAGAAAAAAACCGTATGAAAGTTACTTATGAATGGTGTATTTACCAAGCCATCTATTTTCCTCACTCACCCGACGGCCTGGTACTAGACTAAACTCGCTCACTAAAGTCATTTACTTTATCCTGCATAGCAATTGGTAAAGGGTCTTGCTGGTTACAGTTCCATTCTATGTCGTGTGGTTACTATTAGGGTCAGTTAATTTATGTAGTTAACTTCAAGCAAGGGTATAGGTGGTCTTTAGTTAAGGATCGGGTATAAGATGCTGTTATCATTCAGAATCACATGTCAAAGTAGTAGCAGTTAAAAAGTTTGTGTTATGAACATTTACTTGCAGATTCTTGCTGTCATCCTATTGCACTCTGGTGGACCATGGAACCTGGTAAGAAGTGGTTGCTAGACTATGACCATAGATTCTGTTAAATGGCATGCGTATCTTGTTAAATTTCCCCATTTCATTGTCCTAGTAGAAAATATGCTGGTTGGTGGGTGGGAAGTCAAATATTTCATCTGAACAAATAGCCTATTAAATTTATTTTTTTAAACAAAGTAACTGGTGACCATTACAGCAGCTGTCTGTGTGTGTGTCTAGTGTCGATGGCAGTTATTAACACATGTTAGCACCTCATAAGTCAGAGTTGCACTTGACTGAAGTTGCTGTGGGGAGCTGGTTTGTGTGTGTGTGGGGGGGGGGGGGGGGGTAAGTGCATTTCGTAAGGCCTTTAACAAGGAAATTATGGAACGCTACAGTGCTTCCAGCTTAAAGAGCAAACTTTGAAACACTATGATATGATCAATTTTATCTCACAAAACTGTAGTTACAAATTTCTTGTCACTTAAAATATAGGTTAATACAAACACAGCACCACAAGGTTCCTCAGAAACTTCAAACCAGACTTCTCCCATAGACTCTAATACATTATCGCCATTTTATTTTGTCGTCATTATTTTCTTCCCTGTCGTCACCGGATCATCATTCAATCCTCACCCGCGTTGAATTCGTCATTATGATGCGGTCCAAACGGTACTTTCCCTATCAATTTTTTTGCCCGCGTGTAGGTACTTTCCCTTATTAGAAATTACTGCGTGCTAATTAACTTTATTCAACTGCGATAACTCGCACAGCTAACACTATTAATGGCAAAAGTATTTACCGGCGAAGATAATGTAGCAGGCCCTGCTGACCCTCTCCTGGTGATGCTCAAAGTCATCTAGTAAGTATTAGTCATTGTTGAAGCTGTCAGTAGATGATGCCACTGGTAAACTAGGACTAAAGAACTGGATATTGCCTCCCACACCAAGCCTACACTATGCCAATGCTGACCAGTCATTCTTCTGGAACACATAATTTATATACATTTTTTTATCATAAAGTTGCTATTTCAGATTTTTTATTTAAAAAATGTCCTGCCTAGATTTATTCATTCTTGATAATGCACCTTCATAACAGAAAGTTGGTAAAAATATAATGTAAATGTGTGACAATATAATATTATGACTAATGATAACATCAGGGGGATTCCAGAAGAGCCTGAAAAGTGCCTGTCAGAGTGAGGTGGAATCAGGAGGGATGATTGTTTCACACATCAGTGTGCAGCCTAGCACATATAGCAAAATTAGTTGCAGCAATAGTAAGTATTAGTTAAAATTATGAACTATATTTTTTTGTCCAGATCTCCCAAGTTTTGTTTAATCCCTAGCTAACTATTCTAAAACTACTAGCTAGTTTGGACATAACTTGTCAACTAAAATCTAAATCACTGATCACTCACCTCTTAGCTACTAATCCAGAGCGCAGAAGAGGTGCTACAATCACTGTATCCTCTCATCAAGGTGCCTCTACGAGTCCATTCTTGGTAGGCATTTCAGGAGTGCTTAGTTCCTGTTTTCGGCGTCGCCTGGTTCTGAACTGCAGTACTGCCAGTCCCCTCCTAGTACGTCCTCTAGATGGACGACAAGAAACTTATTCCCAGGCCAAAGTGCAGAAACTAGCTACCGCTCCCAAGAACGCCTTAGCTCGCACCGGGAGAAAGAAACACAATAAGTAGTGCTACCCGCTTTTTTTGCCGCCCGGCAATAATTGACTTGAGTGCACCTGCGCTAAGATTTTACGTAGAAGGCATACCGCTAAAAACTGAATAAACGTCATCTGACGTCATCAAATGGCGATCTCTGCTGCCAAAGCTGATAGTCAGCTAAAAAAATTCCAATTTTTTCCACAAAATATTACATTTCAATGCACAAAATATATATATATGAAACTTCAATTATTACTCTTATGTTCTGACAAGTATAAAAACAAAGAAATACTGGCCTAAACACTTTGGCACTTTTTTGCTACAATTTTGGCCATAAATTTCGAAATTTTTGAATAATGAAATTAATTTGGTGCATCAATTTATTTTTCCTATAAACTTCACAGGCTATATTTCATATGTGGTAAGTGAGAAAGGTCCAAGTATAAAATTGTTTTTTTCCCTTGCCTAAACACATCAAATTTTGAAAATGATAAAATTCAGCCACTTCAAGGTGCCACCTATCACACATGTAACCAAACCACACAATACTAATTTGATGAACCTATTAACATAGCCTTAATATATCTCCATACAAAAAATGAACTTTGTAGAGCTTTTAGTTTCCCTGCAGTGGAATAAAACTATAACACAGTCAAAAATTCAAAAAGTTTGCTCTTTAAGCTGGAAGCACTGTATGTGAAAGTAAATGATTATAGGTATAATACTATTTCAGTTTGTCTTAAAAGTGAGTATATCAGCTCGGGGTGTACATTTGTAGCTGGATGCAATGATGATGTACTAAGAAGGCTATATGAAGGTATGGGGTCAGGTATCTACGGGATAGCTTTATTCCAAGTTGTGTTCCTGTTAGTTATTGCTGAACAATGATTGAAATCCTCAAGTTTGCTAATGGCAGTAAATATTATGAGCAAGTGTGGCACAGATAAGCAACCTACAAGTACCTGTTGGTGGCATGAGTATATCCCAACACTGCCACTGTAGGAATCTCAAATTGCTGTAAATAGAGGCATGGTATTGTGGCATTACTAACACTAGTTTCGAATAGCTTACAACGAGATATCCAGCAGTGAGACTCAAACAATAGTCACGATCATAAAGTAGTTAGCAATGTGATGAGGTTATCGTGGATGTAGGATTACAGGTCTAAAAGATATATAGTTTTGCTTTGTAAAACAAGTGACTATTGAAACCCATCAATCTACGTAATTCACACTTGATAGTATTCGCACACGGTGGGGACACTTTGTCAGTTTGATTAGAAGTAGTTATAATAATTGTCCCTTGTGTGTACAGACCCAGGAATAGTGGGTAAGATGTTTGTGAAGCAGTACTACACCACCATGCATCGTGATGCTGCTCAATTGCACCGCTTCTACTTGGAGCAGTCCTCTTTTGTGCACGGAGGATCTGAGATGGGCAGTGAAGATCCTGTTATCGGACAAAAGGTACAGTAGTCTATTACTTTTTAACATTCTATTTACTTGGATTTAATAGTGAATAAGTTCAATATAGAAAGATATACATTGATAGGATAGATTTATTACATTACTAAACTTCTTTGAAGTCAGTACTTCATATTGCTTCACATTTTACTAGACTGCTGTCGTTAATTTGGGACTGAAGATGACTTCGTGAGAGATGGCTTTTGTGCGCTTCATTTGCAGGGGAGGTGGAGGGGATGGGAGACTTGATATGCACTAAATCACACATTGGCAAGCAAGCGAAGCTAGACTCTTACAGAGGCAACACAATTGAAAATCAGGGATGTTTGTTGGCGAGCGAGCGAGACAGTATTAGTGGTGGATAATGCAAAATCGGGTGTATGTATGTATGGATGGTACGTATGCCTTTTAAACGCGCACGCGGGGAACTTTTTTCTTAAAAAAACACCGCTTTTTAGGCTTGACCCCAGTTTATTCTGAAACTACAGCATTAAGCAAGCCTTACTTTATACTTAAGCTCCAAAGTGTGAGGAAATTCCGGCGAAAATGCTTGCTTTTCAAGAAACAAAAAGTTGATTTGACCGGTTACTATGGCATTGAAGACCCTTTTCCAGACTTAATTTCAAAACTTCGCCGTTTTAGGGGGGATGCGGAGTGCCGATTGTTGGTTGTCAAGAGCCATTGGTAGTCAGAATGCCGTAGTATTAATGCTAAGGAAGCTACTACTACTCTAGGGAAGCTGAGGTAAGTATGTAGTTCCATATTTGTTAGCTAAATATGCAAAATTACTCTGGCCTTTCTTTTTTGTAGCTAAGAGCTTGTTGTCAACAGTGACTGGTATATTCAAATAGTCAGAATGGCTCAAATTTGGTACTACAAAAGTTACCACTGCTCAAGAAAATGAGGTAAGAAAGTAATTTTGTATTTGTGTGCTAAAATTGATGGTCTTTTGTTTTTGTAGCTGAGAGCTTGTTGTCAAGAATTCGAGGTAGTTTAGATAGTCAAAGTAATTTAAATTTGATACTACAGAAGTTATCAATACTCAGGAAATTGAGGGAAGTAGTAATTCCATATTTGTTGGCTAAAATTACAAATAATAGCACTAGTTTATATTTTTTATCGTAGCTGAGAGCTTGTTCAAGAGTTACTGGTAATTGAGATTATCAGAATGGCAGATGTTTGATACTACAAAAGTTACCATTAATCATGTAAGATAGTGATTTTGTATTTGTTTGCTGAAATAAATGTTCATAACTGCTATTATAGTGTTTGCATGAACTAAGCTAAAACATATTAACAATACTGTCATTATATTTTACCTAACTATCAGGCTCGCTCGCCATTTGTGCTCAAGCACACCACTAGTTAGTTTATACATGTTTGGACGTTTTTGTACTTTTACCTCTCGTATTTTTGTGTTAGCTGAGTGTTCAACCCCATCCCAGACTTCACTGAACAGAATCCTCTGGTTTAGCTATCATTACCCGTATAATTCAATTGTTTACCGCTTTGAATTCTTTCTTGTATGCACTTAATCACATGCACATTATTCTCACTGCTTTGATGCACATCCCTAAGAAAGTGTATACTTCAATGTTTGGTCACACATGGATATTTTGATATCTTGCTACTCATAACTTGAGTCAATGTACTCAACTTTATTAACTTACAAATCTAGAGGAGTAGGGGAAGATGAAACTGTTGATCTAGGCATGCACGGTGATGAGGTGTTGCTGCAAAATTGTCAGATCTAGGGAGGTGGAGCATTCACGTGACATGCATTTTTTTGTAAGTAGCATTACAGATCATTTGCTCAAAAGATTTTTAAAAACCCTTTGTACTCAGGGAAACGTGTTCTCCTAAAGCAACAGATAAGGTCGAACATTTCAATGATAGTTGCAAAGATGGTCGAAGAGTTTAACTTCAGATGATCGACACTCACAAATTTGAAAGACTTGTTTTGGTACCTAAAGGTTGATATTAGGACTGGTTCCATTCCATGCTCTCGTAGTGACATGGTTATGTAGCTCTTGCTCAAGTCGATACTTTCAGAACTGAAACAGGAGCCCCCTTACTCTCTGTTCTTTTCTGGCTAGCTTTGTTAATCAAGTCAAATTTGAGGAAAAATGCAGTATTGTTGATTATAACTGAAGTGACACCGGTAGCTGTAGCATTTGTAATTTTTTCGTTGTCTCTCGTAATGTCTCCAACAGTTGCTATTTAAGAATATCTTTCTCGAGCTTGTTGACTGTTAGAAGCTTTTTGTTTATAGTAGGAGTGGTTTGTGGTAGCTTATACTCTGTGGCCAAACTTTGGTTCAAAATGACGTCTTTCTCCAATAGTGACTGGTGAAGGCTATGAATGCGTAACTGTGACTAATGGGTAAAAGTTGTTGGCTTTTTTTTAATGTTAGTCCTGTTAGAGAGGGTCAAGAGTGTTTGATTGGCATTTCTATGGTTCTTTAAAATTCTTTTATATGAAGTTGTTTTTTGTTTGTTTTTTGTTTTTTTAATATGGGAAAAGTTTTTTTTTTATAGTACATTGCTATCAACTAGAAAAGAAGGTGAATAAGCCATGCACTTGATATGAAACCCGTAGCAGCTCTGAGACCATCTGAAGTTGAGCTTCAGTTAGTAATGGGAAGTCTGAATTAGTAGCTCTTCTCTGTGCAGATTAACATACTTTTTTTATTGCATATTAGTAAATTTTTTGTCTTTACTTGCTTTAAAATTTCATCTTTGGCTGAATGTATTTACAAAGAGGAAATTAAAAACCAAGTAGTCATGCATTTTTCATGTAACCTAACTGGTCGTCATAAATTCAATTGGGAAAGGGTTAGTATGTTTTGTCACTAATCGTTTCGGTGTGTGTACTAGCATGTGGGTAAGAGTTGTTTTGTTTTTGTTTTTTGCTACTGAAAGTACTTTAGGTAATTCTAATTTATTAATATTTTTAAAAAAAATTTTCTCCTCAGAACATCCATGACAAGATAGAAGCTTTGGCATTGAAGCAAGTTCATGCTAAGATCAAGCAAGTGGACAGCCATGCAACACTGGGAGAGGGCATTGTAGTACAGGTTGGTACCTCTGATCACTAAATAGTACAACCTAATTACTATATACTTGTACCATGATACATTCAAACTGTCCAATCAGATTGCTCAATTAGTGAATATATTTCACACCCCTCCTAGTAGATAAATAAGAGATCCGTTCAACCAAAATGAGTTTTTGTGTGTTCCCTAGAGCCATGGTACTAGTCAGTTTCACCCCTCCGTTTGGTCTATATGGGATTTACACTATCCTTGGGCCTTCAGCCCTCGGTTGTGTAAATCCCATACCAACCGCCACATGACGGTGTAACCTATACTTGGATACATGACAACCATTTGTATCCATGTTAGTAAACTCGTATAATTGTCTCACTGAATAGTTTGATTTTTACATTAGGTACAGCAAATAACGGTAGAACTTGGAGGTGTTAATCTCAGTCTGTTAATTTTCAGGTGACCGGAGAGCTGTCAATATCAGGTCGACCAATGAGGGCTTTTGTGCAGACATTTGTTCTTGCTCCAAAGTCCCCTAAGAAGTATTATGTCCACAATGACATATTTCGTTATCAAGATGAAGATTTAGCAGAGAGTGAAGTCAATGACTCTACCGGTCAGTAACATTCTAAGGATGGTTTGTGTGTTTAGGGGAGAACATATAAGTATTAGCAAGTATATCAAATATTGAATGAGGAAATCTGATAATTTTATTTAGGGTCTGATTGATGAAGTAGTTAACTGTACTCTTTTAAGAGGAATTGGTATGAGGAATTAGTTGTAACATACCTTTCCAACTTTTTACAGTGGATGGTGAGACTGCTCCTTTGATGGAGGATGTTGAGATGATGAAGAGTAATGGAGACTACCATCAGGGACCATCGTCTCTGTCTTCCAGTGAGGGAGGCAAGATGGGTGTTGCCAATCAGGAGGTCGTCATGTTTTCCACACAGAGTGGTGGTGAGAATATGGTCCTGGGAGAGGCGGAGTCTGAGGCTGTCAGGCAGAGCGATGGCTGGGAGATGATTTCTTATGAAGGTATTCTCATGACTGAACACAATATTTAAGTGGGTGTGGCCTTTACTGACGCTATTGCTCTGTCTTTGTTGTAGAAGTGGTGCAAGCCCAGCAAAATGGCATGCCTGAGACTATTGACACTCCAGCTGCAGTTGATGAGTATCCCATGGACACCACAGGTCATGTGACTAATTCTGTCCCAGCCATTGAAGAGCAACCAGTGGCAGAGACCTTCTCTCCTCAAGGAAAAGAACAGCGTAAGTTGTCTTTTTATGTTAAACATTTCGGATAAGTGTAGATTTTGTTTATATGAATAATGGGACAGTGTTATTAGATGCTCAAATATTCCTAACGGGCAATTCCATTGATGTTTGGACAGCTTTCAGCAGCAACAACTGCATATTGCTCAGCAGATATGATATGTACCCTGTCACTCTTCACACGCCTCCACACTCTTGCCATGAGATGTGGCAAAAAATTCCACCTGATACTCATGCTATAGTCTTGCTCCCATACATATAAATTTGAAAACAGGTATTTTTGCTTGAATTGTGATCCAGCACCATCACTAAATATATTGAGAACTTCCAAAAATGGATTGTCCTCTCAGTTTCTTTAGGAGGTAACTCATAAAGACCCACACACTTTCTTTTGTGTGGGTTAGGGCATCAGATACTATAGCGAAACTTTGCCCTCTCCAGTCCAGGCATGTGCTGTGAGAGTGTAGTATGTATTTTCAAAGCAACCAATAAAAGGCGGACATTCTCGTGATAGGAACAGACACAAACATTATGCGGGATATGATCAAACAGCTTGACTTTAGCAGGTCTCAACTCACAAAATTTGCTGAGTCCTACCTTGTTGTTAGGATTCTCTTTAACAAACTTATTGTAAGCTTCTTTTAATGACATCAGCATGTATCGCAGCTGCTCCGTTCGTTTGATTTTTTCTCCATTACCAGTTGTTTCTCGGATAATGATTCGATCTTTGCGCCCAGGAGCCTGCCAGGAAGTATCATTGCTGTTGTAAAAAGCATGGACAAGTTGCTTTGTTTCCTCACTAAGTGCACCATGACCTTGGGATGTGGATAAAGGGGAAACATTCACTTGAAATCCAATACTCTCAGCTATAGATCTGACAACACAGTGCTTCTTTCGGGGTGACAAAGGCAATGCTAAAGAAGCACGTTTGATGGCTTTACCCCTTGTCTGCGTCGTGCTATATGGAGTTGATGTAGGACTGTATATTTCTATTGGTTGGCTCTCCTTTCTCCTCTGTCTATATTCTCTAGCTCGTTGCCTTTCCTTCATGCGGTGTTCATCTAATTGAGATGTGGTCATTGCAGCTTTTGAAGCAGATCGCTGTGCCTTCTTTCGTTCTTGGTCCTTCTTCACATAAGATTGATAAGCTTCATCACTCTCCTTTATTTTCAATCTTTGTTTAGCTTGCCTTTTAGCTTGTTTCTCCTTGGAACTCATGCTTGAAAATGACACACTTTAGTTCCTTGTATCCTGCTAACTAAGCACATGTCTGCACATGGTCTGTGGTCTGTGTAGGCAGTTGCATTATGACTCAGCAAGTTGTTCTTATGCTTGTTTATAAGCTCACTGACTGGGGACACAATACTTAGATATGTTGTGACGGACGGACGTACAATATATTGTACGTCCGTCACACCACTTATCTGATGTTCTAAATTAGTAGCCCAAATATTTGGATGCAGAAATTATGTCTATTAGTGTTATTTATAATATTGATTGACAGAAATGTGAGATGAAAATTTTTCTCAACAATTAAAAAAATAGATAAATATTGTGACGGACGTACATATCAACGAAAGACAAAATTGTGTAAAACCTTATTTATACATACATGGCTTAAAACTATTTGAATTTGATCCAATTAGCTATTTATGTGTAATAATAGAGTTGATAGCCAGGTAGAAAGCACGTTTAAAGTGTTCAGACTCAAAATTGCAAATTAAGACGTCATTGTGGTTAGCTATTAATGAGGGACGTAACTTTCCACTAATTCACATTTATGAGTAAAAAATTGTAAATTTATAAACTAGAAGCTTTCCCCTTTCATTTGATACCAAATTTATTGTAATTATATAATAATTTTTGCCCCCTTGGTTTCACTTTTCACGGAATTGCCCTAACCAAGTATTTTGATGCAGCATAGCAACCATTTCACTTTGTGTGTGTGTGTTGGTGTATGCAGATCTTTCATGGGCAAGTCTTGCTTCTAAGCCTGCCCAAGTCACAGGATCAGTGCAGAACCGTCCACTGGGGAGTACGGTATGTTCTTAGCAAGGCAGTATCGCTGTTGTTGTTGTTGTTGTTGAAGGTGCCAATGTTGTAAACCCTTTGTGCACAATTTAATTATGATGGTGAAAGATTGGACCGGCTTGGCATGATTTACTGGGGGGGGGGGGGGGGGGTGGGGGGGAACATTAGCAAAGATTGGAAACGAGTGAATAAGACTGGGGGTGGATGGAAGAACTTTGAGCAGAGAAGGGAGCTGAGGGGGGAACATAGACCAGAGAAGGGAACTTAGAACAGATTGAGGAGTACAAGGATGCCCTGCCACTGGAAATTGTGGCTTTTAAGTTGAATAACCTAAAACTGCTCATAACTAATAGAGGTGAGCTACTGCTGGACGGGGAACCAATAGAGGGGGTAACTACTTCTTTAATAGTAAAACAAGTCATGTGGTTAAGCAATGCTGGTACAGTAGATAGGGCACCCTTATCATCAGAATGAAGCTTCAAGTGGAGGGAAGAGGTAAAAAACAGAGGGGAAAATTGAGTAGTGGCGGGAGGAACTTAATGAATAGAGGGCCTAAGAGAGTTTGGTAACAGGACTGGCCTTTCTGACCTCAGCATAGAACTTAGTTTGTATTCTGCTCAGTATTTAGTAATTGGTTACAAGCTACACAGGTTGTTTGTTATGGCTATCAGCCAGTCACATGAAAACGGTGTATTAATGCATAGTATACTGTTATGTTTTAGTATTGGTGAGTGAGTTCAGGGACATGTGTTTCTTTGGTTTTAAGGTGTACATGTGGGTAAGCACCTCTTTAGATATTGCCCCAAAATAATCCCCCCCTCCCAAGAATTTTCAGAAGTTAATATGTACAATTTGCTATAGTTAAAAATAAGATTATAAAACCATGCATGTGACGAAACATGTATTTCTAGGTATGTGGATCAAGGTGTTTTTTTAATGGGTGTGGCTAAGTACAGCAATGTGTCCCCCCACCCCCCCCCCCCCCCCCCCCCAGTGAAAATCTCGTAGGATTCCTTGATGAGCATAGATCGAGCTATTCAATAATACGTCATCCATCTTTAGTGAACACTTGCACAATATTGTTTTCGTTGTTCAAGGTGGGCAGGAGTTCGGCTAAAGTCGAAGTACTCCTTGTGTAATTTCATTAGTTAGGTAAATAAAACCTTTTTTTTTTTTTTTTTTTTTTTTCTTTTTTTTTTTTTTTTCTTGTAGACGGTTTCATCCTCTCAAGCTCTCCCCCAGCGAGAACCACGGCAAAGTCGTCGAAATGTTGGTGGTGGAGGAAGCAGTGATTTCAACAAGGCTCCTCCCACAGTTCCAAGCAATCAGATGGGATCATCTGGTCCCATCGTCAACTCCAGTGGTACCAACAAAGACTTCAAGAAGGGACCTGGCAATTCTTTCAATCAGAGAGATACTCCTGATGCCTGTCAGATATTTGTGGGAGGCTTGCCTTACCATGCCACCGAGGCAGATATCAGGGAAGCTTTCAAGGAGTATGAGCCAATCAAAGAAGTCCGAGTCAATCCCAAGAACTTCGGCTTTGTGATCTTTGACTCCTCCGATCCAGTGGAGAAGATTATGAAGAACAAGGATGGCTTTTCAGTCAGGGGGAAAAGTTTAAATATTGAGCCAAAGAAGGAAAGGGGCTCTGGATCAAGGGGTGCTGGAGGATTTCGTGGTGGAGACAACAAGTTCAGAGGAGGAGGAATGGCAGGAAAGCCTAGAGGAGGGGGCAGTGGAGGTGGGACCAGTGGAAGAAATTCCAAACGCTAACTAGAATGGTAATTTTTGCTTTTCTTCGAGTTTTCTTTCAGCATGAAAGGCATTTAAAAAAAAATCAACAAAAAAATCCTTTAATTTGTAATCATTAGAGGGATTTAGACTTGACACAGTCCATTTATTATTTACAGTTTTAATTGTTAGTATTCATTGCTTATATCCTTTGTTTATTTTTATTGTTACTCATTTCCCTCATTGTGTTTCCTGTGGAATAATGTTTTTGTGGATTGTTAGTTGTTGATCATCGAGTAGCTTATCTGCTGCTTTCCTACATCTAATCACTCCTTTATTATGTTAATATTGATATTGTTGTCATCCAAATAAACATGGTATTATACAATGTATTTTTTGTAATTTATTTATGGTATTCTACTTTGATAATGGAGAGGGCTGACTAATTATTGGCACACAGTGATCATGAGCAATCGACTAATTATTGGCACCCAGTGATTGTGAGCTGGGAGTATCCAATTACAGTTGGATTGTAAAGCTTAATTGGTGTGGGATTTCAAATTCAAGTGATCAGGAATGTGGCATTGGCTAATACTATACATATTTTAATCAGAAATGGATGAGGGAGAAAAGCTGCATTGTAAATGTGATGTATTTTATTTATTTATGGTATTCTACATTGATAATGGAGAGGGCTGATACCAGAAATATTCATGAAAGTGAGTTCCAATTATGTCGGCATAATTATGGTTCAAATATCGGTTAGCAACTTTAATAAAACTCAAACATACAAAATGACAATAAAAATTAGTCAAATGTCTACTAATAGTCCCACTCTAGCAGTGAGGAAGCTAAACATAGTCACTGCAGCAGTTCTCAGATGTCACTGCCAATGATGCTTTGTAGAAGCTTGCGGTAGTCGCCTGAAGTGTCTCCTTCCACCATTTTGTACAAAGTCTTTTTGTAGCGGTTCAGAAAAGCTTTCTTGATCTCCACCAAATCAATCTAACCAACATAAGAGAAAAAACCTTACTAACAAAATGATCAAACCTGCCTTCAAAAGGAATGTTCTTCCATGCAACCCTGCCTCACTGTTCATGCATGTTGTGTGTGTTTGTGTGTGTTTACAGCTAATGAAGTATTAGCATAATTTTGTAGCCACAGACCCTAAAGTGAAATTCCACTCGCCATACACATTCATTACTGGGAGCTCTTAATTAAGAGAGCTGAATGAGTCTGGAAAGCTAATCTGCCTCGGAAGGAACTGCCGTTTTAGGGTCCCCAAGGCCCTGAGTAGTCTCGCGTAGCCAGACCCTTTACCAACCCTAACCGCTATGCGAGGAAGGAAAGGGTCTGGGAACATACAATACAACAACTTGTTCAGCAGCACCCCAAAAAGGGTGCTACAATTATCACATTCCAGCAAGCTTGCGGTATACTGTGTGACGTCAACATCACATCCGGGAGGGTGAGAACGTTGCGTGACTTTGTCAAACTGGTGAAGTTGTTTTCGTAGACTATTTATAAGCACTCCTGGCAGCAATAAACATACCAGCATGAATAGGAAGCTGCTACCCGGCCGTGGCTGTGACGTCATTGGCTACCGCAAGCATTGGAATGTGATAATTGGAGCACCCTTTTTGGGGTGCTGCTGAACAAGTCGTTGTATTGTATGTTCCCAGACTCTTTCCTTCCCCGCGTAGCGGTTACAGTTGGTAAAGGGTCTGGCTACGCAAGACTACAGCCTGAGGGACCCTAAAAATGATAGTTCCCGACTGTTGCATAACACCTAAAATTTTAATAATGTAGCGACTGCTCCTAACAATGCAAACGGAGGGACACTAAGTATCTTTTCCCTGAAGGCAGGGACACCCCCCTCCCCCTTTGTCCCACTTTGAAGGACCTAAGCAGTTAAAGTTTCTCTGTCACAATACAAAACTACATCAGCTATATTCTAATTAGTAATGACAGATGTTTATGGTGCACAGACAGATTTCATATAGCCTAAAAATTTCTATTCTGTTGCTCTGTAATGATGAAGTAGAATAATTGAAGACAAATGATGCAGTGATACTGCAATGTAGTATACTATACCACTGCCTTTTAGGTTCATTATTCACTGAGGGGACCAAAACATAAGGACTATTTATGCTATGAGAAGCTATAATTGTTTTTCAATACACTAGTAAATGTGTCTTCAAAACACACTAAGTAGTTCTTCCTACCTCTGAACGAGACACAATGATCCTAACCAGAGTATCATCATCCGTACCAACTCCCTTCATACTCTTGTACAACTTCTCAGCAAAGTACTCTGGCCGACTACGCACGCACATCACTAACACACAAACACACAGCCACAGACATGAACCACGACAAGTAAATACTGTACACTCTGTAAACTCACCCACAGTCTTCATGCCTTCTCGCAAATCTCCGGACATTTCTCTTTCAATGGAGTTGATTATATCTCTCTGAGACATCTGATAAAACAAGGACATTGAATGTTGGACCATTATAATTATGTGTTACCTTGACCACAAGTTTTGCTGAGACCCCTTACCTTCACATATTCATCAAAGGTGGCTCTAAGTTGTGGGAAACTCCTGACGGCAATGATCTGGTTGAACTTGGACTCATCGGTACCCCATTTCTTCTCACCAGCCTGATACAACTCCTGAGCTTCACGTTTTGCCTTTGCCATGTCAACAGCAGCATTCTCTTCACGACAACCCTAAATTACAATTCATTACAGCAGTCACCACGGGTACAATACTGCTATGTACTTCAAAAATATTATATGCTACTAACTGGATAAGCTCACACACTCAACACACACATACACCCATGCCCACCTGACACATGAAAACTCACACACATATATACACCCATGCTCACCTGACACGTGGACAAACTCACACGCATACATACACCCATGCTCACCTGACACATGGACAAACTCACACACATACATACACCCATGCTCACCTGACACGTGGACAAACTCACACACATACATATACCTATGCTCACCTGACACGTGGACAAACTCACACATACATATACCCATGCTCACCTGACACATGGAAACTCACACACATACATATACCTATGCTCACCTGACACATAGACAAACTCACACACATATATATACCTATGCTCACCTGACACATGGACAAACTCACACACATACATACACCCATGCTCACCTGACACATGGACACTAGGAGCCTCTTGAAGTGTCCACTTGTTTCACTCACCACATCTTTCTCCAAGTTCCGAGTGTAATCTAATATATGGAGGGAAAAGAAACCTTATAAAATGTAATTATAACAAATTAGACTACTCATGATAACTGTGCTGTAAATATAAAAGATGTCAAGAAAAAATACTTCCCCCTAAAAATGACACTCACTTTAAAGTTACCCCTCACACACCCACAAGCTAACAGCAATTATCAAGGTTGTGCTTGAATTATTCAGCGAGCGAGCGAAGCGAGCGAAGCTGACTATCAGTCGTGTTCAATTGAGATTTCAGATATATATAAGTATGTATACGTACGTCAAAAATTTTCGCCCGGGCTTCTAATTACGTAAGTTAGGTAAAGCGTTCACAGTTCCAGTATTTTTCAATTAACGACGCGGAGAATCCTTGCACTGCCTTACTTAACTTTGTTTCAACCAAAATGTTTATAGCTACTCTCTTCTTGAAACAATTGTGAAGTCTTTGTCAAGCTGCGCTTCTTTGCCACGTTTATTCAGGTAATTCTGTTATTGTTACTACAATGCATGGGTCCGCTTCCGTAGTCTGGGATCAGAGACTTTAGATTTTCTAATGCTATCTGAGAATGGAAAGGGTTACACTGTGCACTACAGTTAGATGTAATTTCTGTCCTATTTTTCTGTAAAGAGAGTCTTCTCGCTCGCCATGCATTTGCGCTATTCGAGCGCACTACTAGTATTTTCCTGGTATGGACGACTGGCTTTGTGATAGCATACACACACACATACGTACGTGACTTGTAGTGGGCCTTGATATCGTTGACCTGTGCATTAGTGCGAGTGCACAGGATCTCCACCAGAGCAGACTCATCAGTACCAGCCCCCCGCATAGCTCTACGCAGACACTTGGCATCATACAGGGTAGAGGGCTCAAACAGAGCAAGCAGACAATCCTCAAGGTTGCCACTTAGCTCAGACTTCAATTCCTTGATCAAATCCTGATACACAAACAGATTAAAAAAAAAAAAAATCCCTGAGGCAATGTTGCTATCACACAAACACTCGGGATAACATGGGATGGCACTTAAAATACAACAGAGAAACCTCAATGTAAAATAGGATGTGAACAATAGATAAAAATATTAGCTTACAGTAGGAGTCAAAAAAAAGTTTCGAATTCCGTTCCGTAGAACGGCCGTCGCAAAATAAAAAAACGGGGGGAAAACGGTACGCCGTTTGTTGAAAAACGGCCGTTCCGTTCGACCGCGTTACCGTTTTAATCTTTCTCGTTCACCGTATGTCTCGCTCAAAGAAATATAAAAAATCGTTTATCCAATAAAACGTTCCGATTTTTTGTTTACAGGCTCCAGAGGTGGAGCTTTTCGGGTTAAAAAAAATTGAAGCCGTCCTATTCGAAGTTGTCTCGCGGAGAATTGTTAGTTCGACTACCGCACAGTATCGACGTTTTCTCGCTGTTAGGGCCTTCTCGGGCTTAGATTTTTTACTACTGGAGGTCCATCAGTAACTAACAGAAGATCTACGAAGTGCGGACCTCGTTATAGCTCTGTGCCCGTCGGAACTTCAGTCTGCAGCTTTATTGAAGCAAGTTAAAAATTTATACGAGCTTTTTTGCACTATCCCCGTAGCGTTTAATGGTTGATACAATGCCTTAGCTTGCTGATATAGCTATAGAAGAGTTTCTAGCTAGAAAATATCTGTGAATCAACAGAAATGCTTCACCGTTTTAGTAAACGGTGTCGGCCGTTTAGTCAAAACGGTACGGAATGCAACGATAAAAACTACGGTTAAAAAACTACCGTTTTAGGGCCGTACTACGAAACGGAATTCGAAACTTTTTTTTGACTCCTACTGTATTTGATATCCAGGCAACAAACAGCCAATGAGCAGTCACTGAATGGGAACCTTAGTAGAAGTAATGTTTACTAAAATTAGTCAGTCGGCAGCTTTTGATAAATGCTACACAGCAGTAGAGAAAAAAATACATTAATTATGTGACAAGTATCTCCACCTACACAGGCACTTTAAGTCTGATGAGAATGGTATGAACATATACATCTAAAACATGTGTACATTCAAAGAATGTATATTTAAACACATGTACATCTAAAAGCATGTATATTTAAACACATGTACATCTAAAAGCATGTATATTTAAACACATGTACATCTAAAAGCATGTATATTTAAACACATGTACATTTAAAAGCATGTACCAACCTTGCCATACATGAGCTTGAACTTCTGTCTAATTTGCTGCCTCTGCACATTGTCACGGTGAATGATCAGATTGATAATAGCAGCTTCATCCGTACCTGTACACCATAAATTATACCAATAAGCTGCAGCACCCAGCCCCGCCCACTCAGCCACACACAAATTTTACCCAGATCTATACACTAAGCTAGCTGAGCACTCTGCACCGAAGCAGGCTCAAATAACTGAACTTTCTCCTCACTCATAGCAATCGTTTATGTAATTCCGGCTGCCTCACATACATATCCCAACTATCCAGTGGCAAACTTACCAAACCCCTTCATAGCCTTTCTGAGAACTCCAGCATCTGTCTCTGCGTCAAAGGAGGATGCAGCCTTGATAGTACCGTGACCCCTCTCAGAGTTCACATCCAAATTCTGCATCCCCTTAGTCACCTGTCATACATACACACACACACACACACACACGAGAGGTAAATTCATGCAATACAAAGAGAATATCATGGAGTGAAAGCTTTTCCACTAGAAAGGTCCTTATTGTATAATAGATGAAGTGTGAGGCACTAATCTATGGCTAGAGCCACCAGCACAAGAGGACCTCATGTCACCTCATAAGTGCACTCCTTTATTCTCCAGTAGTCCTAGACTTGCTCTTTGAATTTATGGTTATGCACATTCATACTGTACTAGTCAATACATAATATGTAGATCAAATTTATTGTATGTGCCTAAGGGCATGCAGTTGTTAGAAGTACTGATGGAATTGTGGGAGAACCTACATAGCTGCGGAAAAGTAGTAGCTGGGTTCTTCTCCAGTTATGCCACACAAATGAAGTTTTTTTACTTGCTAGAAAATAGGCCAATAAAGTGATGTCACAGAATTTGGCTTACATAACAACTTGTGCACAGCTTGCATTGGTGATGGATCTAGAGTTAATTCAATTTATACCAATGCAGCTACACTTTATTTTTGATCCATATATAGCAATTTGATCTCTTTTTTTTTTTTTTCCCCGACTATGCCCACTCATACCTGGTCTGCACTTGGGCCGGGCTTAGAGGGAGGAGCCTGTTGCTGTGGGGGTGGTTGCTGCTGAGGATATCCACCTACAGCAAGAACATGTGCTAAAGCATACACAGTATATACCGGAAGTACACTCAATGGAATAACATGCAGTCCAATCTAAGGTTTATTCCTATATAATTAACATACAGTAGACCCTCAATTATCTGAACACCTCAGGACTGAGGGTTGTTCGGATCTTCGAAATAAGCCATTTTGAATGGGGTCTTAATCTCTCATCTATTTAATGCACAGCAAAATTCCAATGAATATCATTATAATTTCCCCCACCCCCCCAAAAAAAAAATAAATAAATAAAATTGGTGTTTGGATTAGCGAGAGTTCGGATAAACGGGGTTGGGATAACTGAGGATCTACTGTATATGTACACCATACCTTGACCAGGTGGTGGTTGCTGTGGATACCCTCCAGTAGGTGGAGCCCCTTGGGTAGGATATCCTGAGGATTACAGGGGAAGAAAAGAAACATAATTATCCCTCCCGGCTTACTACTTGTCACCCCGTCATTAACACATGTATACATGCATACAGTCTGAGCCAGGCAGTTCTTGTGTGTGTGCTGTGTGTTACAGACTTATGAGTGTGCATACACATGTGAGGCTGACACACAAGGCTTCCCTTCCCACTAAATATGCACACACACATACTTCTTTGAATGCCAAGGAACCTACACATAATCACACCTTACACATACACACACACACACACACACACACACACACACTCACAGACCTGTACATGCATACAACAACTAACTTATTATGTACCTGAAGTAGGAGGTTGTTGAGGGTATCCGCCAGGCTGTCCATAAGAATTGGGTGGAGCTCCATAAGAAGTGGGTGGAGCTCCATAAGGAGCACCCCCAGGTGGACCATAGCTCTGCTGAGGTGGCTGACCGCCTGGAGGAACTGCACAAACAAGCATAAAACAAACATACCCCACATAGTACAATGGAGTAGCAGAAATATGCCTCTGACTGTATAGTTGGGAGTTAATGCTCACTAATTTAGGGAGTTCTGGCCTCCACTAAAATAGTTCCCAAGCCTTCAAATTTACTATGACCGTGACGGTAACATGTGCACCTAAATTGCCACAGTGTCATGGAAATAACAACAACCCCCGCCTGCTGAAATCTTCTCTGACTTCCCTGAAATTTTGTTCTGACGTACAAATACCCTGCTTGTGTTGTATATCCCAAAGACAGTAAAGTGGAAGTACTGACTTAGGACTAGATGAACAGCTTTGATGAAGGCAATGCCTAACCAGTTCAGTAACGTCGCCTTATGACCTCTGGATGTAATAGAGCCATGGTGTATGCCTTTCTTAACAAAGGCATTGTATCCTGACAGTTCAGCTGGAGATCGGCCTTATACCGTGTTTCTATAGTGAGGCATCAGAGGCTATACAACTCTAGAACTTCACGAAGG